>JAEEGL011813722.1_pt1 | contig 59479 bp, 42 predicted proteins | sample 9134231 | NCBI WGS metagenome assembly JAEEGL01 (sample SAMN16246548, study PRJNA631951) | gut metagenome | biome: gut microbiome; feature: rumen; material: fiber-attached | host: Bos | place: Iran: Karaj | collected 2018-10
CTCGATGCGCTCGGCAATATCTGGAGCTTTGTGGAGCATTCCAGCGCGGAGTATGTTGTCCTGACCGACTGCAATATCGTCACGAATATCGACTACCGCCCTGCCGTGAAGGCACATATCGCATCCGGCGCGGATATCACCGCTGTCTATGCAAAGGGCTTCTTCGATCAGTCCGCGGATTCTTCTGCGACAATCTTCGGCATCGGCGGCGACGGCTTTGTCAATGATGTCATGATCAATCCGCCGATGACCGGAAGCTGCAATCTCGGTCTCGATATGTATATCATGAGCAAGGATTTCCTGCGCCGCATCGTCAAGGAATCCATGAGCCGCAACCGCAACAGCTTCCGCCGCGATATCCTGCTCGACCGCAGCGCAAAGTATAAGATTCTTGCCTATGAGCATGAGAATTATTATTCCAAGATTGACTCGCTTGCAAGCTATTTTGCGGCGAATCTGGCACTGCTCGAAACAGCGAACCGCGATGCGCTCTTTGCAAAGAATGCTCCGATTCTGACCAAGACCAAGGATGAGGCGCCGGTTCATTTCGGACTTGCATCGCATATCAAGAATTCGATGATCGCAGACGGCTGCATCATTGAGGGCAAGGTTGAAAACTGCGTGCTGTTCCGCGGCGTGAAGATCGGCAAGGGCTCCGTGATCCGCGACAGCATCATTACGCAGGATACCGTGATCGGCGAACGCTGCGCAATCCGCAATGTGATTACGGACAAGAATGTTGTGATTGCCGATGAACGTCAGCTGACCGGTTCCGTGGGCTATCCGCTGTTTATCGGCAAGGGCGCAGTGATTTAAGACGACTTCCGGGGAGGAGGCAAGATATGAATATTTTATATGCAGCAAGTGAAGCAAGACCCTATGTCGCATCCGGCGGCCTCGCAGATGTTGCAGGCGCACTGCCGCTTGCACTGAACAAGAAAGGCCATGACTGCCGCGTTGTCATTCCGCTTTATAAGGCGATCGGTGACGATCTGCGCAAGGATATGACCTTTATCACCTCGATTACGGTCGATGTCGCCTGGAGAAAGCAGTATTGCGGAATTTTCTCTGCGGTGAAGCAGGGCGTCACCTATTATTTCATCGACAATGAGTATTATTTCAAGCGCGACGGCATTTACGGCTTCTATGACGACTGCGAACGCTTCGTCTTTTTCAGCCGCGCGATTCTTGAGATGCTCCGCGTGATCGACTTCAAGCCGACCGTTATTAACTGCAATGACTGGCAGACGGCGCTGACACCGGTCTATTATCAGATCTTCTATAAGTATCAGGAGGGCTTTGATAATATCCATACCGTGTTCACGATCCATAATATCGCCTATCAGGGCAAGTACGGCAAGGAAGTCCTCAATGAGGTCATGGGCATTCCGATGTATCATGCAAATCTGCTGGAATATGACGGCAATGTCAATATGATGAAGGGTGCAATCGAAACCGCCGACAAGATCACGACGGTCTCCCCGAGCTATGCATGGGAGATTCTCGACCCGTGGTATTCGCACGGACTCGACCGCGCACTGACAAACAAGCAGTATAAGCTGACCGGCTTCCTCAACGGCATTGACGTGGACAGCTACAATCCGGAAACGGACGATGCACTTGCACCGCCCTATGCGCATTACAGCGTAAAGGACACGTCCGGCAAGCTGACCTGCAAGCGTGCATTGCAGGCGGAACTCGGGCTGCCGCAGGACGATCAGCCGCTGATCGGCATCTGCACGCGCTTTGTCGCGCACAAGGGCATCGACCTGATCCGCTATGTCTTTGAGGAAATGGTGCATGACGGCTTCCGCTTTGCGATCTTAGGCAGCGGCGAGCGCGTCTATGAGGATTTCTTCAAGGAAATGGCGTGGCGTTATCCGCAGTCTGTCAGCGTGACGCTCGGATTCTATCCGCAGCTTTCGCGCCGCATTTATGCGGGCTGTGATATGTTCCTGATGCCGTCGCAGAGTGAGCCCTGCGGACTGGCGCAGATGTATGCAATGCGCTACGGCACGATGCCGATTGTCCGCGAGACAGGCGGTCTGCGCGATTCCGTCCGCGATGCAGGCGGCGAAAACGGCACCGGCTTTACCTTCAAGACTTATAACGCGCATGATATGCTCGGAGCGTGCCTGCGTGCAAAGGGCGCTTACGAGAATAAGCCGTTCTGGGCAGGCATTCAGAAGCAGGCGATGTCGGCTGATTTCAGCTGGGCATCTTCTGCGGAGCTGTATCTCGGGCTCTATAAGGAACTGGAGAGCTGGAATCAATAAACGTGATAACTGGGGGGAGCGCACCGGCTGGGTTCATCAGCCGGTGCGCTGATTTTATCGGGGGTATCCTGCGACTTCTCTTTTCTTGCGGCGAAAGCACTGCAAACTCTCATTTTTTGCGCTTCTATTGGATTTTCCTATACAGGGCATACAAAAACTCTATGCCCTTTTCTATTGCTTTCCGGTAGGCAGGTATGCTATAATAGAATTGACCGCGTATGCGGAAAAATCAAAGGAGGGGGAAATACTGTGAAGTATTCCAGAAAAGCAACTGCTGCTCTGCTGAGCGGCGTGCTGGCGCTTGCAGGGATGCCGGTCCTTGAGCCGAGCGCCGCAGAGGGTGATCTGCTTGTGACAGATTTTGAGGACGGTGACGTCAAGGCGTTCTCAAAGCGCGGAGATGACGATACATCCGTCATTGCTTCCTGTACCGAGGATGCACACGGTGGAACAAGCTGCATGTCCGTGACCGAACGCTCGCAGGGCTGGAACGGTCCGTCCGTTTCGCTCGAAAGCCTCGGATGCAAGCCGGGCGTCCAGTATCTCGCAACGGCATGGGTCAAGATGAAGTGGTACAATACGGTCCGCCTGAGCATGCAGTATACCGATGAAGACGGCGAGCAGCATTATGATAACCTCGCCCAGATCAAGAGCGACGGCAAATGGGTGCAGATTCCCGAGACAAAATTCAGCTTCACCACAGGCATGAAGGATGTCTCCATTTACATTGAGGGCGACGACAAGGCAGATATGTGGGTGGATGACTTCTCGCTGACTGCCGCGCCGGTTTATCCGATTCAGGAGGATATCCCCGGACTGAAGGACGTCTATGCCGATTATTTCAAGATCGGCGGTGCGGTGACGGCAAAGGAGCTTTCGCCGAAATCCACGCAGGACCTGATCCTCAAGCATTATAACTCCATTACGCTCGGCAATGAGCTCAAGCCGGAGAATATGCTCGATATGAAGGCGACGCTTGCCTACTACGAGGAAACCGGCGACAATACCGTTCCGAAGGTCAAGCTCAACGGCGCTGCAAAGATTATTCTGGATTTCTGCCGCGAACATAATATTCCGGTGCGCGGACATGTCCTTGTCTGGTACAGCCAGACGCCTTATTGGTTCTTCACCGACGATTACACCAAGGAAGGCAAGCTCGTCGATGAGAAAACGATGCTCAAGCGCATGGAGAACTATATCAAGGGCGTATTTGAAGCGCTGGAAGCGGAATATTCCGATGTCGATTTCTATGCATGGGACGTTGTCAATGAGGCATGGGAGGACGGCGGTACACCGCGTCTGAAGGGCAAATATGAGGACAGCAACGGTTCCTCGGCATGGGTTGCGATCTTCGGCGATAATTCCTTCATCGAGCCTGCATTTGAATATGCAAGAAAATATGCGCCGAAGGGCACGAAGCTCTATTACAACGATTACAATGAGTACATGCAGGGCAAGCAGGAAGCCATTATCAAAATGGCGACCGATCTGAAGGCAAAGGGTCTGATTGACGGCATCGGCTTGCAGTCGCACCTGAACTGCACCAACAACGCGACGACCGATCCGTTCCCGTATGCACAGCAATATGAATCCGCACTGAAAAAATACACCGAGCTCGGTCTTGATCTCCAGATCACGGAGCTGGATGTGACCTATGACAAGTCGGTCGCAAACGGCGAGAAGCTGCAAGCAAAGTATTACAGTGATATCATGGATGCGATTGTCAAGTATAAGGATTATATTTCCGCGGTCGTATTCTGGGGCACGACGGATGACCAGAGCTGGCGTGCAAGTCAGAATCCGCTGCTGTTCGATGAGAAGTATCAGGCAAAGCCCTGCTTTGATTCGATCATCGACGGCATCAGCTATACGACAACCGCTTCGACTGCAACCACGAAGAAAACCACGGAATCCACTTCCGAGACAACTGAGACAACGACAAAACCCACGGAGACAACGGTTTCCTCTGAAAAGAGCAGCGTATCAGAGCCGACACTGCGCGGCGATGTCAACTGCGACAAGACGGTCGATGTGTCCGATGCAGTTCTGCTGGCACGCTTTGTCGCGGAGGATGCAGGCGCGGAGATTACCGAAACCGGCAAACTGAATGCCGATGCAGACGGCAAAAACGGCTTGACCGGCGACGATGTTGTGACAATCCTGCGCATTATCGCAAAGCTCGAAACCTGACCGGCATAACAACATGAAAAATCCCGAAGGCAGTGCATTTGAACTGCTTTCGGGATTTTTATTTGATTCAGATTTGCAGGCGATCACCGGTTCGGAAAAGCCGCGCAGCATTTTCTGCGGTAATGCGGCACATTTCCTCGACGGTGAAGCCTTTTTCGCGTGCCATGACGGCAGCGGTTTCGGTCAGCATGGTACTGTCGCAGCGCTGACCGCGGTAGGGGACGGGCGCCATATAGGGGCAATCGGTCTCGATGAGCAGGCGCTCCGGCGGAATGCTGCGCAGTGCTTCGAGCGGCTTGCGCGCGTTCTTGAAGGTGATGACGCCGGTAAAGCCGATGTACAGCCCCATTTGCAGAACCTCACGCGCGGTTTCCGCAGAGCCCGGGAAACAGTGCATGACGCCCTCAAGCGGCGCAAATTCGCGCAGAATCGCAAGCATGTCGCCGGTTGCGTCGCGGCAGTGCAGAATGACCGGCAGATCAAGTGCCTTTGCAAGCGTCAGCTGCTCGCGCAGAATGCGTTCCTGCGCGGCTTTGTCATAGCCATCGAAGTGATAGTCGAGCCCGATCTCACCGATTGCTTTCACAGAGGGATGCGCTGCAAGCTGCCGCAGCGAATCGAGATAATCCGCAGGCGGCAGGGGACATTCCGGATGTATGCCGACGGCGGTGACAATCAGCGAAGGATACTGCTCCGCCAGTGCGACTGCCGCGGCGGAATCGCTGAGCTGCGTGCCGCAGACCATGCAGCCGGCAATGCCCTTGTCCGGAAAACTGCCGAGCAGCGCGGCACGGTCTGAATCAAATGCCGGATCGGTATAATGTGCGTGGCTGTCGAATATGACCAGATTTTTAATCATTTCTATATGCTCCTTTGACAGGTTCACAGCTTGTTCACGGAAAATTGAAAAAAAGTGCATTCACTTTTTCGGGCGCTGTGCTATACTATAGTTGTAAACATGATAAATAATACCTCTCTACTTCTTCCCGAAAAGCGGCTGACTGATCATCAGCCGCTTTTTTCATACCCGCGGACAACGCCCGCTTGAAATGATCTAAAGCCCGCCGGCAGTTTACTGCTTGATAAGGCGAGTGCTTTCTTTTCAACTTCCTGCTATAACTCCTCACTTCTTTCTCCTAACTCCTAACTTTCTCCTTCCTCCCTCCTCCTTATCACAACGTCCTTCTTGCTTTTTCGGAGATACTGTGTTATAATTATAGCATAGCAAAGCGATAAAAACAAGTGCGTCGAACGCGAAAGGAGGACGGCATGCATCGGACGAAACGATATATCGTGACGGCTGCGCTGCTGTCTGCGCTGTCGCTGACGGGCTGCTCGCTGGAGCCGTTTCTCCGGCTGGCGGAGGATTATCCGGAGGAGGAGAGCGCCCAGACCGAAGAATCGGGCACGGAAACCGCTGCGGCAGAAACACGCAGCGCCGAGGAGGTCAGTTCGCTGGCAGATGATATCCTCAGCAGATTCCGCGACCGTTTCCTCGGTGATCCGGACGGTGCGGATGCATCGCAGCAGGCGGATTCTCAGCAGGAGGGCTATGTGACAGAGCCCGCAGAATCCGGCGGTCTGGCGGTCTGCGGCTATGAGCCGGAGCCAAATCCGTTCAGCGATGAAATGCTGATTGTGCCGGAGGAGATCGGCGGGCAGAAGGTGACCGCCGTCGGCGAATACGGCTTTTCCGGTGCGGATTATGCGCATCTTGTGCTGCTGCCGGAGTCTGTCACGTATTTCGGCGAATATGCCTTCAAGGGCTCATCGGTGACGGAATACTATCACCGCGCCGAGAAAACCGTGATGGCGGATTACTGCTTCATGGAATGTCCGCAGCTCAGCCATATTATTTTCGGGGAGGAGCCGGTGACGCTCGGCGAATACTGCTTCGACAACAGCGGCGCAGAAGATATCTCCGGTACGCATTGCCGACTTGAAGCTGACAGCTACTGCTTTCAGGATATGCCGAAGCTCGAGCATGTTGCACTGGACGGCGATGTGAGGCTCGGAGAATACTGCTTCGAGAACTGTCCGCTGCTCAGCGAGGTGATTCTGGGCGAGGGGACAATCACGCTCGGAGATTATTCGTTTATGCAATCCGCGCTGAATGATCTCGTCATACAGGAAAACGAGGGCGGCAGCATCGGCGAGTACTGCTTTATGGAATGCTGGCGGCTGGAGGATGTCATCATGGAGGAGGGCATCACGGAGATCGGCGATTACGCATTCAGCGGCTGCCGGAATCTCAGTCTTGTGATGCTGCCGGCAAGCATCGAAAAGATCGGCAGCCATGCGTTTTCGGACTGCGGCTTGGATATCATGTTTGAAGTGCCTGCGGATTCCGCTGCGGAAGCATTCTGCAAGGAACAGGGCTTTGATTATACTGTCAGGAACTGAGAAGGGAGGCTCCTATGAACGAACTCAAGCAAATTATACTGAAATACACACAGAACGGCAGCAGCTTCTGCCTGATGACGGACGGCAGCGCGGCACAGACCGGCTCGGTATGCTTTTCCGCGGACTGGGACGGCGGCAGACTCAGCGTACAGGTCTCGGCATCGGCGGAGATTGTGCTGGAGGAGCTTTCGGCGGTCTTTGCCTATGCATTTGACGAGGAGGAACGCATCTTCCTCAACGGCTGGCAGTCATGGACGGACAGCGTGGAGCACGGCATCCGCGGCAAGATGCGCGGACTCGATCACCTGCCGCGCAATATCCTCGAAAAATATGCGTTGACGCAGTACGGCGATTATAATTTCACAGCTTATCCGAATCAGGCAGGGCGTCTGCACGGCTGGACCTACGGCTATCTCCGCCGCGGCGAGCAGTTTGTGCTGATCGGCTCACTGAATGAGCAGGACGGCTTCATGCGCATCGAAACCGATACCGAAGCAGGGACGGTCTCTCTGTCCAAGGACTGCGAAGGGCTGCATCTGCAAGGCGATTACGGCATGCAGGCGGTCATTCTCTCCGGCAGCGAGCAGGCGGTCTTTGACGGCTATTTTGCGGCGCTCGGACTGCCGCCGGTGAAGTCGGAGCCGATCTTCGGCTATACAAGCTGGTACCGGCATTATGCGAATATCAGCGAGCAGAAGATCATTGACGATCTGCTCGGGCTGCATTCGCTCGATTACAGAGCCGATGTCTTTCAGGTCGATGACGGCTGGGCGACCGCTGTCGGCGACTGGTTCTCGGTCGATAAGGAAAAATTCCCGAACGGGATGGATAATATTGCCGATGATATCCGGAAGGCGAAGCAGCGCCCGGGACTCTGGCTAGCGCCGTTTGTCTGCGAGGAGAAATCCGAAATTTTCCGTGAGCACAAGGACTGGATCGTGACCGACCGGCAGGGCGAATTTGTCAGGGGCGGCTCGAACTGGAGCGGCTTCTATGCGCTGGATATTTATCATCCGGAGGTGCGCGCTTATTTGCGGCAGGTCTTTGATACGGTCATTCACGCATGGGGCTATGCGCTGCTCAAGCTCGATTTCCTCTATGCGGCATGCATCGAACCGCGTCCGGATAAAACGCGAGGCATGATTATGGCGGATGCAATGGATTTCCTGCGCAGCGTCACGAAGGATGCGCAGATTCTCGGCTGCGGCGTACCGCTCGGCAGTGCATTCGGCAAGGTCGATTACTGCCGCATCGGCTGCGATGTTTCACTCGACTGGGACGATAAGCCCTACATGCGCGTGATGCACCGCGAGCGCATCAGCACGAAGAATTCGCTGCTGAATTCGGTCTTCCGGCGGCAGCTCGACGGCAGAGCCTTCGGCAATGATCCGGATGTATTCTTCCTGCGCAGAGGCATCGGGATGCCCGCGGCGCAGAAGCAGTGCCTTGCGGAGATCAATGCGCTGACGGGAAGCGTTCTGTTTACATCGGATGACTGTGCGGAATATAACGACAATCAGCAGATGATGCTGCGGCAGCTCATGCGTCTGCGCGATGCGGAGGTCCTTTCCGCAGAGGTGCAGGACGGTCAGCTGACGATCCGCTTCCGCAGGGGCGGCAAAGAATATACAAAGCAGTATCCGCTTTGATGCGGCAGCGGGAAGCAAAGGGGTTATAAGGCATGTGGCTTGCCATTTTTGCGGTCGTCGGGCTGCTCGGTATCATCAGCGTGATCTTTCTGATCCGCGGCTTTCACAGATTTCACTGTCTGGAGCAGCTTGCGCAGAAGCACAGACTGCTTTCGTGGCTTGCGGCGGTGCTGCCGGTCGCGCTGCTGATGTGTACATATTTTATCAATGTGTATTCGATGTTCATTGTGCTGATTCATCTCATGGTGATCTGGCTGATCTGCGATATCACAGGCATCATCATCCGGAAGCTCCGGCACAAGGAACGCACGCGCAATTATACAGGCGGAGCGGCGCTGCTTCTGACCGCTGCGGTGCTCTGTGCAGGCTGGTATTTTGCGCATCATGTCTATGAGAAGGATTACCGTCTGGAAACGGAAAAATCGCTCGGCGGCGAGCCGCTGCGGATTGCGATGCTTGCAGATTCGCATCTGGGCGTGACGCTGAGCGGTCAGAATTTTGTCGCACAGCTGAAACGGATTGAAGCGGCAGAGCCGGATGTGCTGTTCATCTGCGGTGATTTTGTCGATGACGATTCCCGAAAAGCGGATATGCTGACCGCCTGTGAAGCGCTCGGCGATCTGCATCTGAAATACGGCGTGTTTTATGTTTACGGCAATCATGACAACGGCTATTACAATCGCCGCGATTTTTCGCCGGATGATCTCCGAAACGCACTGACGGAGAATCATGTGCAGATTCTCGAGGATGAGGTTATGACATTCGATGACAGGTTTGCCGTGATCGGGCGCAAGGATTTCTATGCAGATGCGCGCCTTTCTGCGGATGCACTTGCAAAGCTGCCGGATGACAGCCTCTATCAGATCGTGCTCGATCATCAGCCGACGGATTATGATGCAGAAGCGGCAGCCGGTTTTGATCTGGTGCTCTGCGGTCATACGCACGGCGGGCATCTGTTTCCGGCAGGACTGATCGGACTGGTCATCAGCGAGAACGATGCAGTTTACGGTCTCGAACGGCGCGGCAATACTTCGTTTATCGTGACCTCGGGGATTTCCGGCTGGGCAATCCCGTTCAAAACCGGTGCAACCTCGGAGTATTGTATCATAGATGTGTCTCCGGTATAAGCTGTCTCCAAAGGATTTATCATGGGGGCTCGGAGAATTCCTCCTCGATCAATGATTGAAGAAGTCATTTATGCAGTATTGCAAAATAAACCGCGCAGCTTTGTTCGGAGCTGCGCGGTTCTGTTTATATCAAAACGGGAATTCAAAGGGACAGGTCCCTTCATCACTTCTTGCTGATGATATAATCCCATGAGTAGTTTCGTCCGGCGAGGACGTTTTCGGCATAATACCGGAGAATATGCTGTGCATCGGCAACATCGACGCTGCCGCTGCTGTCAACGTCTGCGCATCTGATCTGCGCCTGCGACAGACCGTGCGCCTGACCGGCAATCGCCCTGACATATGCAACGAGAACAATCTGTGCATCCTCGGCGGAAATACCGGAATCGCCGTTGAGGTCGCCTCTTGCCTGCGGCTGCGGCGTCGTCTGCTGCTGCGTCTCCGGATAGCGCGTCATTGCATAGACGGTTGCGCTGCTTTGGATTGTGGACATCGGGATTTCGCGGCGCCAGTGGACCTTGCCGTTGTAATTGCCCTCGGCGACCGTGACGCTGTTTGCGTTGACATAGAGTACAATGACGGAATGCGTATTATTGTTGATGCGCAGGATATCGCCGACGCGAATCTGGGAATAGTCGTAGTATTTCCTTGCAGGCAGCGAGCCGAATGCCGCATCGCTCAGCATAAAGGCAAAGCCTGCGCAGCCGTAGCCGCCGCTGAATATGCCGCCGTGCCATGCATAATAGCTGCTGTTGTCAAAGGGTGTGCCTTCGGGATATCTCGTTTCCAGCGCGAGCATTGCCGCGCGGACGCTGTCTTCGGAATAATCGGCTGCTGCGGCGCTCTGCTGCGGCAGTACGGGCAGCAGAATCAGAATCATCAGCAGCGAGAGACAAATGGATGCAAGCCGTTTCATCGCGTACCCCTCCTCCGGACAGAAATCGTGCAGCATTCTATTGCCATTCTACACTTTTTTGACTGAGAAGTCAATGGAATTTGTTGCCTTCTCGATTCTGCACAGAACAATGAGCAAATTATTGTGTAATATGCCGAATTATCGGAAACTGCTTGACTCTGACGCTGCGTCATAGTATATACTGTAATCACGCGAAGGAGGAATCAGCATGAAAACTGTAAAGGAAGTCAGCGAGCTGACCGGCATCAGCGTGCGCACGCTGCAATATTATGACAGGATCGGGCTGCTGCCGCCTGCTGTCCGGACGCAGGCAGGCTACCGGCTGTATGACGATACGGCTCTGGAGCGCTTGCAGCAGATTCTGCTCTTTCGGGAGCTTGCATTTCCGCTCAGTGAGATTAAGGAGATTCTCGGATCGCCGGATTTTGACCGGAATAAGGCGCTCCGGCAGCAGATCGAACTGCTGGAGCTGAAAAAAGAGCATCTGGAGAATCTGATCCTCTTTGCGCGCGGAATTGAATCATTGGGAGTGAATCATATGGATTTTACGGCATTTGACAAATCAAAGCTCGAAGCCTATGCCAAAGAGGCGAAGAAGGCATGGGGACATACGCCGGAGTATGCGGAATCGCAGGAGAAGGCGGCGCAGCGGACACCTGCCGCGCAGGAAAAGCTCGCTGCCGATATGATGCGGCTGTTCACGGAGTTCGGCAGTATGCGCGGCATGCAGCCGGATGCACCGCAGGTTCAGCGGCAGGTGAAGCGGCTTCAGGATTTCATCACGGAAAACTGCTATACCTGCTCGAAGCAGGTGCTCGCGGGACTGGGAAAATGGTATGCAGGCGGCGGTGAGGTCACAGAGAACATTGACCGTGCAGGCGGTGTGGGAACAGCACAGCTTGCGGCGGCAGCGATTGCACTGTACTGCGCCGATGCGGATACAGACAACTGAACAGAACGGATGCGGCGCTGTGTGACGGCTTGTCAGACAGTGCCGCTTCTCTTTTGACAGATTCAACGTGGAAACTTTGTTGATAATGCGTGCAGGAAAGGACGATTGCACAGTTAGGATATAATTGCACAGTCACTCAGCAAATACTCAGAGTATAAAACGGAGTTCTTATCACGAGATACAAAAAAAAGCCGAGCAAATTGGTGGTTTTGCTACTTGACATTCTCAAATGAAAAGGGTATAATATCACTATTAAATACTATTATTTTGCCATTTTGAACCATTTTCAGAAATAAATAGTATTCCGGAACGGATGTGAAGTCGTTGGATCAAAAAGAATTTCGGCATCTCAGCAAAGGTGAGCTGATCAGCATCATCCGGGAACTGATGAAGGAGCAGGAAGCCAAACCGCTCAAGGGTCTGACGCTCTCCGATGTGGAAGCCGTGCAGAATGAGCTTGCTGCCGGCGCAAAGCGAAAGAAGTTCATCCTCCGGATTGTATCCGTGCTGACTGTTATTGCGGCAGTCGCAATTCTGATCTCGACATTGTATCTGCCGGTGATTCAGGTGACCGGTGCAAGCATGGAGCCGTCGCTCTATGAGGACGATATCCTGCTGCTGGTGCAGTCGAAGAAGCTCGGCCGCGGCGATATCTGCTGTTTCTCATGGCAGAATAAGCTGCTGCTCAAGCGCGTGATCGGTCTGCCGGGCGATGTGGTCCGCATGGACAAGGACGGCAATGTATTTGTCAATGACCAGATGCTGGATGAACCGTATCTTACAGCAAAAAATCTCGGAGAATGTGATATCAAGTTCCCGTATTATGTGCCGGAGGGGATGTACTTCGTCCTCGGTGACAATCGGGAATCATCAGTGGACAGCCGAAGCTCCGTCATCGGCTGTGTGGAGTACGATCAGATGATCGGGCGCGAGGTGTTCAGACTCTGGCCGCATCGGATCAGGAAGGCGGAATAAGGAACAAGACTGGAAAAGAGGACGCAAATGGAAAAACGAGTCGAAGGACTGGTTCGGCAGTTCAGAGATGCGCGCAGACACCGCCTGCGGTTTGAAGCGCTGGTCACTGCATTGTCCGTTCTGGTGACGGGCGGCGTTTTCTGGCAGCTCCGGAAGTACGGAACGGCGCTCGGTGAGAGCGCTCCGGAGACGGCGCAGCCGGGAGCGGGAGGCACCGTCGTGGAAACAGACGCGGATCCGCCGGAGGAAACGACACGATCCGGCATTGCAGAATCACCGGAGGACTGGGAAACCGGACTTCCGGAATTTACGGATGAGACAACGCAGCAGCGGATTGCAGCGATTGCAGTTTCGCAGCTCGGCTATTCCGAGGGCGGGGAGATAAAGCTCTCCGATGTCGGTACGAGCCGCACCGGCTATACGCGATACGGTGCATGGTATGGCAATCCCTACGGCGAATGGAACACCATGTTCACCTATTTCTGCATGTATTATGCAGGCATCGAAAAAGCCGTGATTCCGTATGGCTCCGGCTGCTGGGCATGGTATGAGACGCTTGCTGGCAAGGATATGATCGCATCCTGCGGCAATGAGCAGCCCGGCGACATCATCTTCTTTGATACGGATTCCGACGGCGAACCGGATCGAACCGGTATTGTCAGCGGAACCGCAGAAACAGAAGACGGTGTACAGCTTCGTGTGATCGAGGGCAACTGCGAGGGCACTGTTGCAGAGCGGCAGTATCTGCGCGGCGGCTCTGATATGCTCGGTGTGCTTTCCGCGGATGCTTATATTGCGGATTTGCCGCCGACGGTCGTGCTGATCGACTACAGCGCCGATTCGGAATCCGGTATTCACGTTGCGGCGCAGGCTGCGGAGGGCGTATTCCCTGAGGGAACTGTCATGCAGGTGCGTGATGCACAGCTTGAGGAGGTCTGGGGCGATGCCGCCCTGATCGGACCGGCGGAAATGATGCTCGATCAAAAGGTCGCAGTTGATATTTCGTTCTACGATCCTGACGGCAATGAGATCGAACCTTCTGATTCACAGCGCGTGCAGGTGCAGATTTCCCTGCCGGAAGAGCGAAAGCTCGCGGAGCAGCCGGAAAAGGAACCGGCGCTGCTGCATATTCAGGATGACGGCGTCCCGACAATCATCGAGGATGCGACTGTCACGGAGAAATCTGCGGCGTTTGAAGCGGAATCCTTCTCGATCTACGTTGTGACCGCACTCGGCGAACGTGAAAAGGATCACATTCACGAGACACTCGAAGGCGGCTTTAACACAAACCGGGAAAATGATCCCTATATCATCTATGTCGGTGAAACGATCACGGTTGTAGGCTATTCCTCAAAAGGAGGATGGCTCTCCGGGCAGGACAACTCCATTCTGAACCAGCTTACGGACACCATGAACAGTTCGACGGATGCGAACGGCGTCACAAGGCGTGAATCAACCTATCAGGGCGTTTCAGCCGGAAAAACCCGTATTCAGATCAATACCGAAGGCAACACGAATGTTGATTTCTGGGTTGAAGTCCGTGATAATCCGTATGTTCCGCACTCTGAGGAGATGGAGTCGAAGACGATTACAATGAAAGTCGGAGACAGTCTCACTATTTACGAATATGTATCGCCGGAACAGTATAAAGAAAACGGCGGAGATTTCTGCTGGCGCGGCGGCGATGATATATTCTGCTCCCCGTCTTATAAAGGTCCGGAAGTCATGGAGGACGGACGCCTCATGATTTCCAAGACATATATTGCAACAGCGACCGGAACAAGCGTATTTTACGACCGCAACAGCGGAAAGCAGCTGAAGGTTAACGTTGAAGGCACGAATAACATTCGCTTTTTTGATCACTCGGATATTGAGATTTCCGATGACGGTAAATATATCGAGGTTGAAACGATTGAGAATAAAGACGGTACTTCAGTTACCACAAAAACTGTTTACCGTTCGGCGGTTTCTTCTGTTAACACCTGTAAGGTCTTCGATATATACGAAAACACCGTCAAGACTTATACTTCCGACTTGTATGAATCACATGGTAACCCGGGCGAAGCACAGTATGAGCTGACTTCTAAATATTCATATTTCTGGGGTTACAGTGATAATGATCCTGATCGTCGGAATAAAAAGCTGATCAATCAGGCAAGTGTGGATCATGTCAGATTTGATGTCAATCTGCTGCTGATTCCGCAGGAAGTCATTACAATGACTTACCGGGATGGCGTTCTTATTTCGGAGACCACGAGAAGTACGCTCGGAGAAGACAATAAAACTGTTGAACACGCTATTTTCAACCTTGATCACAGAGCTGTTGTGGATGCGCATAACAAATGCCCGGATCATTCCGGTATGGACTTCACGATCAGCGCGAATATGGCAACGGTTCAGCTGAATGCTGCCAAAGTCCTGTATGATATCAACGGCAACAAACAGCAAACGATGGAAGCCGGAAAATTCACCTTCCGTCTGATCGAAAACAGCGGCGGTTCATTCACCGCACAGACGATCAGCAGCAGCGAAGATGTTATTACACTTCCTGAGAGCTCCGATGTTGTCAATGAAGTCTATCAGGCATTCAGCGGAACACCCGATGCGATTGAATGGGGCAGCGGCGTAGACGGTACTGCTGTTCTGAAAGAACTGCAAGCGCTCTCCTTTGTCGGCGAAAATATCTTTGCTCTGTGCACGACCGCACAGGATGTTTACAATGCTCTGATGAGCAGCACAAATCCGCAGGATGCAAGCCGTTTCCGTAAAGCGGCAAGTGAGAACCTTATTGCGGAGAACGCCATGAAGCCTGCAACACGTTTTGAGCATACGCTCAGTGCAGAGCCCGGCTATTATCTTGTGAGAGATGTCAATGAGTTGATTGAAACGCAGACCAACGATGAGAATGGCGATGTCAGCTTCGGGAAGTTCATCTACAACAAACCCGGAAAATATCATTATCTGGTTTTCGAGGATATAGCGAACGGTCAGGTCATTCTGGATGACCATATGCAGTATGATACCGGCGTGATCGAGGTCGAGGTCGAAATCGTTGAAGAGGCAGACCGCTCGCTGACACCGTATGTCAGAATTCTGAACCGCGACAAACTCGAATTTGTCAACCGTGAGTTCAGACTTCCCAATACCGGCGGAACCGGAACCCTGCCCTTTATGGCAGGCGGCATAATCCTGATTTCTGCGGCATTTGTTTTGCCGCTGATCCGCAGACGAAAGGAGGACGAATGTGACTCCTGACGAAAGCGATACCCGACACAAGCCAAAAACGCAAACAATAGGCAATTATTAAAATCTAATGCAGAAAGGAAAATGAGAAAATGAAAAAATCGAGATTATTTTCATTCCTGGCGTCTGCGGCACTCGCAGTGGCATCGCTGGGCGCTGCAGGCTTTGGTGCCTCGGCAGCAGAAAAAACAGTCGAAGGGACTGCGACGCACAGTGTCACCATTAATAAACCTGCTAATGATCAACTGGATCATACTTATGCGGCATATCAGATATTCAAGGGCACACTGACCGGCGAGGATAATGATACCGCTGTTATGACCTATATTTCGTGGGGCGACGGTATTGACAAATCGAAGCTGGCAGATGCTGTTGCGGGCAATACTACTGTTTCGGATGCTCTGACCGCTTATAATACCGGTAAACCGGCAAGTGATCAGCTTACAACTCCGTTCAGCGCGGATGCAGATGCTGTAAAGTTTGCTAATTTCATCAGTGCAAATGCAAGCAGTGCCGGCTTTGCCGAAGAAATTGCAAAAATGTTCAACAATGCCTTAACAACTGTAACAGGCAAATACACCACGTCGGATAGTGAATTCACTGGTCTGCTTACCGGCTATTATCTCTTCAAAGATGCGGACGATTCGCTGCAACCGAAGACTGTTGACGGAAAAGAAACCGATCAGGGTGCATATACGAATTATATTCTGAAACCGGTATTTCTCGAAGTAACAGAAAATGAAGTTCTGAATGTTGCTGCAAAGTCTGATGTTCCGACCATTGACAAAAATATTGTTGAGAACAATACTGACAAGAAAGCAACTACCGCTGCAATCGGCGATGTCATCAACTATAGACTGGACACCTTTATTCCAGATATGACGGGTTACAACAAGTATTTCTTTATTGTAAAGGATACGATGTGCAAGGGCCTGACCTACAATACTACACCTGGTGTCGCAATTAAGATCGACGGAACAGCGATTGCTGCTGATCAGTATACCGCAACAACGGAAACCGCTGAAAACGGCGAAACAACTCTGAAGATCGTTTTCAAGAATTTTATCCAATATAAGGGTAATGAATACAAGTATACGCTGGATAATACCAATGGTACTTATTACAAGCTGGCAGTAGGCGGCTATACAAACATTGAACCGACAGAAGCAACTGCCGCAAATTATGCAACCCCTCTTACAAACAAGTACGCAAAATCCAACAAGCCGATTCAGATCACTTATTCCGCAACGCTGAATAAGGACTGTGATCTGACCACAAAGGGCAATGAGAATACCGTTGGCCTGACCTTCTCCAATAATCCGAACACCACTTATTCCGGAAAGCCGGATTCTCCAGATGAGCCGAAAGATGATGAACCGACCGGCAAGACGCCTGAGGTTCAGACCAAGGTCTACACCACCGGTATCCGTGTTATTAAAGTAGATGAAAATGGCAAGATGGTTACAGGTGCAACATTCAGACTTTACGGCGAAAAGCTCAACAAGGTCGTTGCAGTCAGCGGCACGAAGTTCACTGAAAATGAAGAAGGTACTTACTATGAACTGAAGGACGGTTCCTTTACCACAACAGTGCCGACAACTGAAACCGCCGCGAGTTACAAAGATACGACCAAGAAATATGTTATGGGCACGTTTGCCAGAACAGAGCAAGCCAGTGCAACAGACGAGACCAGCGGTAAGAAGTATGTGGAAGCGGATGTGGATTCCGACGGCTATCTTGTATTCAACGGACTGAACGCAGGTACATATACGCTTGTGGAAACCGAAGCTCCGGCAGGCTATAATAAGGATACAACAGAGTATACATTTGTCATCGGCAATGCAGAAGGCAAGCCCACTCTGACGGATCCTGGCTGGACGCTGGGCGGCAGCGCAGTGACTCCGACAAACGGCAACGGCTGGACAGTTGCAACGCAGGAAGTCACCAACAAGCGCGGCATCATCCTTCCGGCAACCGGCGGCATCGGCACCGTGATCTTCTACGTGGTCGGTTCTCTGCTGATCGGTGCGGCAGGCGTGCTGTTCGTCACGAAGAGAAAGAAAACCGAAAAGTAAGAAGCATATCACACGCGAGGGTGCAGCGGAAGCACAGCGCTTCCGCTGCCTCATCGCAGCAGGGAGAGTCCGATGATAAAACTGATTCGCAAGCATTGGCTTGATATTGTAATCGTTTTGATGTTTCTCGTCGGACTGTCCGTGCTGCTATACCCGTCTGTCAGCAGCTACATTAACGCAAGACACGCATCCAAGGCGATCACGCTTTACAGCTACTCGATCGACAATGCCTCCGATGAAGCAATCGCCGGTATGATGCGCATTGCCAATGACTATAACAAAAGCCTTGCCGGAGACCGCAGCGCATTCTATCTGCCGGATACGGTCAACGGCTATGAAACGGCACTTGATGTCACCGGAACCGGCATCATGGGCTATATTGATATCGGAAAAATCGGGGTTCAGCTCCCGATCTATCACGGCGTCGATCCCGCTGTTTTACAGGTCGGCGTCGGACATCTCGAAGGAACCAGCCTGCCCGTCGGCGGAAAAAATACGCACTGTGTCCTCTCCGGACACCGCGGTCTGCCGAGTGCAAGACTCTTCACCGATCTCGATAAAATGGAGGTCGGCGATACCTTTACCATTACGGTTCTGCGGCAGACGCTGATCTATCAGGTCGATCAGATCAAGATTGTGCTGCCCTCGGAATCGCAGGATCTGCAAATTGAAAATGATAAGGATTACTGTACGCTGCTGACCTGCACGCCCTATGGCATCAATACGCACCGGCTGCTTGTGCGCGGCGTCAGAATCCGCGGAAATACGGACAGTCCGCGTATCTTTATTCCGAATGAAGCATTCCGGATTGATCCGCTGATTGTCATGCCGGTCGTTGCGGCACCGATGCTCGTGATCTGGATGATCGTCTGGCTCACGCAGCGCAGCCGGTGGCGCAGGAACCGCAAACGGAGAAAGGAGAAGAACGCAAAAGCATGAAACATCTGAAAGCGATTGTATTCTGCATGATTCTGCTGCTTGCTGCGGCGGTTGCCGTTCCGGCTTTTGCGGAGGGCGTTTCGGATTTTGATCCGGAGAAGCCCTGCTCGCTGAGTGTCACGCTGACAACCGAGGACGGGCAGAAGGCTGCGGGTGCAGAGGTAATGATCTATCAGGTCGCAAATGCGACGGTTGCGGAGGAAGGCTTCCGGTATGTCTATACGGAGGCGTTTCAGGGCTGCGGGCTTGTGCTGCGGGATCTGAATTCCGCGAAGCTCGCCGCAGATCTCTATGCCTATGCGCAGCAGAAGACGATTCAGGGTACTGCGCTGTTTACCAATGCCAACGGTGTTGCGCATTTTGAGAATCTGCATGCCGGTCTGTATCTTGCGACGGAGGTCGGCGATACCGGCGAATTTGCAGCGATCAAGCCGTTCCTTGTCACGCTTCCGCGTGTCAGCGAGGACAATGAGATTATCTATCATACGAATGCGATGCCGAAGGTCACCTCGGATCGCTCGACGGCTTTGAAGGTGCGTAAGGTCTGGAATGATGACGGCAAAAAGCGGCCTGCGAATGTGCAGGTGCAGATTCTGCGCGGCAGCAAGGTCTATGACACCGTCACGCTTTCCGAGCAGAATAACTGGTCGGCGCGCTGGGACTGTGTTGTCTATGCAGATGACTGGAGCGTGAAGGAGGTCAGTGTGCCGCAGGGATATACCGTCACTTATCAGAAGGACGGCATGGTCTTTACGGTGACAAATACCGAAACACTGATTCAGACCGGTCAGACAAACCGTCCGGTTCCGTTTCTGGCGGGCGGCGGTCTGGTGCTGATGCTGCTCGGCGCATTCCTGATTTCATCGGGGAGGAAGCAGTCCGATGAGAAAGGCTAAGCTCGGCGCCGGCGTTCTCCTGCTGCTGACAGGCTTTGCCATGATCTGCGCCTGCGGGCTCCTGCTCTGGCACAATGAACGGGAGAATCAGGCGGCGGCGGATGCGGCACTCTGCGATCTGCCGAAGCTCAAGGAAAAGATTGAGGCGGAGAAGGGCAATCCCGATAATATGCTTTATCAGCGGTATCTGCTCGGCGATGCCTATATAGCGCCGGATGCCGATACGGCTGCGGAGGAGTTTGTGATTCCGCTGGACGGTTACAGCTACATCGGTTATCTGACCTTCCCGACGCTCGGACTGGAGCTGCCGGTCATGGACGGCTGGGATGCGGAGCGCCTGCGGAGGGCACCCTGCCGCTATTACGGCTCGGCGGAAACGCAGGACCTGGTCATTGCGGCGCATAATTACCGCAGCAGCTTCGGACAGCTTGACCGCCTGCAGATCGGCGATGCGGTTTATTTCACGGATGCGGCAGGCATCGTACATCGCTATCTGGTTGGTGAGACCGAGATTGTGGAGCCGACGGCTGTCGGTTACATGATCTCGAGCAACTGGGACCTTTCGCTTTATACCTGCACATATGACGGACGGCACCGCGTAACCGTGCGCTGTACAGAGCAGGAGCAGCCGGCGGAACGCTCCGATGCAGCATAAACAGAAAGAATGCGGATTCGCCTGAACGGCACCGGTATAAAAGATTTGCCCCTGCGTGTTTCAAAGCACGCAGGGGCATTGTGTTTTAGTAGCGGATGAGCTGATCGGTTCCGATGATGCCGATATAGCTTTTGCCGGGACTGACGGTCAGCTCGGCGCCGGATGCATCATACAGCCGGATCGGATCGGTCTCGGCATCTTTTGTCCATGTAATCGGCTGAATGCCGCCGTTTGCTGCATAGAAGCCGGAGCCGCCGCTGAGCGCGACGTCCATGAGGTATTCATCCTCGCGCGTATGGATATCGGTTTGCAGGATGATCACATTTTCAAAGGCAAGCTGCGTGCCGGTATGTGCATCGAGATGCGGCGAGCCGGAATGCAGCTTTTTATAGCAGCCTGCGGCTTCGTCATACCGGAATGTGCTGTAATATGCGCCGGAGAAATTGAGCTGAATCTCGCGCGTCGGCGTCTGGGCATCATTCAGCGGAATCTCCTCGTCCGCGAAATGAAAGAGCGGGCGGCGGTATTCCGGCATAAGATCGGTGCGGACGCCGCGCTTTGTCATGAACTCAGGCAGCAGTGCGCCGCGCAGATAGCCCGTATGCTCAATCGCATAGGTTTGCCGGCGCTGCTCATCGCGGAAGTACAGTGCGCCCTCGAGCACGGAACCGTCGAAGCGGTCGATGCCGGTGCGCGTCAGTGTTTCCTTGGCAATGGTCTGATCCATGCCCCAGTGACAGTAGACTGCGTCCATGCCGAGGCAGAGGATCGGATAGTAATAGCGGCAGCTCCGGACGGAACAGATATCGGGGACTGCCGTATAATCCGCGTAGACCGCCATGAGCCGCGTGATGCCTGCCTCGACGGGCAGCTCGAAAATGACATCTGCATCGGCGATGCCGTATTGCGGCAGCGCGGCGCGGACATTGTTGACCATGACTGCAACGGGACGCTTGCCGACGGCAGCCGCAGAAAATCCTGCCTGACCGGTCAGCGGATTGCGGTCTGCGGAGACAGGCTTTGTCGCTTCGGTTGTTTCCGGCGCAGCGGTAACGGGCGCCGTTGTTTTGGAGGTGACAGGCTTTGTCTGTGCGGCGGCAGAAGTTGCAGACGTAACAGGGGAGGCGACGCTGCCTTCCGGCTCCGTATGCCTGCTGCAACAGCACAGCACCAGCGCCGCTGCAATCAGCAGCGGAATCGGATTTTTACGTTTTGACATGTTTCTCATTCTTTCTTTTGTTCGCGGCGGAATCTCTTTTTTCATATTATAGCACAAACACGCCGGAAATGCAAGCCGTTTTTTGTTTCTGCACCGTGAAACACTGCATACAATCTTAGTTTTTATTAAGGATGCGTGAAGCCGGATTTCAGGCGCAGCCGTTATAATAATATTATGCTTCCGGCGGATTGCGTTTTGCGCGGAAGTATGCTATAATAATACAGAATCATAACAAAAGGATGTGAGGTTGTGTCGGAAACAATACTGATCGCGGAGGATGACGCCGATATTCAGGAGATTCTGAAGCTCTATCTTGAAAATGCAGGCTTTCATGTCATCCGCGCCGCCGACGGCAATCAGGCGTTCGAGAAAATCTGCTCAGAGCATCCCGATCTGGCGCTCGTCGATATCATGATGCCCGGCATGAACGGCTACGAGCTGACAAAGCGCGTCCGTGCCAAAAGCAATATCCCGATCATCATTATCTCTGCCATGAATGCGGACAGCGATAAAATCCTCGGGCTGGATATCGGTGCCGATGACTACATTACCAAGCCGTTCAATCCGCTGGAGGTCGTCGCGCGCGTCAAATCCAATCTCCGCCGCTTTTATCAGCTCGATAACGGACAGCAGAACGGCGGCGATCTGCTGCGCGTCGGTGCGCTGGCGCTCGATCCGAAGAAGTTTTCCGTCACGAAAAACGGCACGGAGATTGCCCTGACGCCGACGGAATTCAAAATCCTGATGATGCTCATGGAGCATCCGGGGCGCGTCTTCACGAAAATGCAGATTTATGAGCGCATCAACGGTGAATACTTTGAGAGCGATGATAACACCATGATGGTGCATATTTCAAAGCTGCGCGACAAGATCGGCGATGACAGCAAGAATCCCGTCTATCTGAAAACCATTCGCGGATTGGGGTATAAAATTGAAGATATTTAAGAAAAGACGCATGAGCAGCCTCAACCGCTATATTATTCTCAATATGCTGGCTGCTTTTATCCTGAGCGGCTGTATGCTGGTTTTCAGTCTGGTATACGGCGTGACCAAGGCGGAAAAGCCGCTTTACGATGCGTTTTATGCAAGGTATCCGGAATATGAATATCTGACGGAGGAAGAGTACGAGGAGTTTACAAAAGCATGGAGCACATTTCAGGAGGATATGTCGCCCGGATGGGAAAAGAAAGCAACGGTGACACTGATTGCTTATTTGCTGATCGGCGGCTTCGGCGGTACATTGCTGATCATGTGGGCATTTGTGTTCAAGATTCGCCGCAGGATCGTCCGTGAGCTGAACAGCTTTGATGCCGCACTCGGCACGATCCCTGAGATTTCCGGCGGCAATCCGGATGCGATCTCGGAGATTCATTCCGGCATCCGCGAATTCGATCAGATCTGCCTGCGGTTCAATCAGATTTCCGACCGTCTCAAGCAGAGTGAGACGGAGCGGCAGAAGCTCGAAGTGCAGCAACGCAAAATGATCGCCGATATTTCGCATGACCTGAAAACGCCGATCACGGTCATTCAGGGCTATTCCAAGGCGGTGCGCGACAATGTTGCGGATGATGAGACCAAGGAGAAATATCTCGATGCGATCTGCCGAAAATCCGAAATGGTGACGGAGCTGATCAACACCTTCCATGAATACAGCAAGCTGAATCATCCGGATTACAGCCTGCATCCGGCAGAAGGCGACCTCTGCGAATTCCTGCGGGAGCATCTCGCACTCCGGTATCATGATCTGGAGCTTGCGGGATTCAGCATAGACGTTGACATTCCCGATCAGCCGATCTTATACAGCTTTGACAGGCAGCAGTTTATCCGCGTGCTTGAAAATCTGATGAGCAACTGCTTCCGCTATAATGAACCCGGTACAGTACTGTTTGCGCAGCTCTTTGAAACAGAGGATAAAATTGTCATCCGGCTCGGTGACAACGGTACAGGGATTCCGGAAGCAATGCGGGACAGAATCTTTGAGCCGTTTGTCGTCGGATCGGAATCGCGCACGAACAGCCGCGGCTCCGGTCTGGGACTTGCAATCTGCAAGCGGATTGTTGAGGCGCATCAGGGTACCATTGAGCTGATCCGCGATCCGGAGGGGATTCACAATACACTCTATGAAATCAGTTTTCCAAAATAACAACCGCATAAATTGTGCAGCGCGCTGAGAAAATCTCTCGGGGCGCTGCTTTTTTCAGATAAGGAAAAATCCCTCCCCGTCGTGCGAACCGGCACATCGGGGAGGGTGCAATAAATCATTCAACAGCCAATAAAGGGAAATTAATCGTGGGGGTGAGAACGGATTGCTCTGCCGGTGTGGGAGACCGGCGAAGCATCAAATTCAATTACTGAGCGTCAGATGCCTCAGCAACGGTGGTGGTAGCAGTCTCAGCTTCTGCCTCAGCAGGAGCCTCGGTCTGCTCAGCCTTTTCAGCCTTCGGAGCCTCGTGGAGATGCGGCTTCGGCGGCTCGACTTCCGGCTTCTCCGGAGCGACAGGCGGCTGCGGCTTTTCAGCCTCATCCTTCTCAATCGGCTTCGGCGGCTCGACTTCCGGCTTCTCCGGTGCAACAGGCGGCTGCGGCTTCTCAGCGTCGTCCTTTTCAACCGGCTTCGGCGGCTCGGGCTTCTCGATCTCAGCGTCGTCCTTCTCAACAGGCTTCGGCGGCTCGACTTCCGGCTTCTCGAGGTCCTTCTTCAGACCGCCCTTGCAGAACTCAAACCAGCTTGCCTTTGCATCTGCATCCTTGAAATCATCCTTCTCGAAATCGAAGGACTTGCCGATCATATCAACGATCTCGTGCTTGCCGACCGGCTTTTCCGGCTTAGCAGGCTTCTCAGCCTCTTCTGCCTCAGCCTCTTCAGCCTCGGCTGCCTCTGCCTCTTCCGCCGGCTTCGGCGGCTCAACTTCCGGCTTCTCCGGCTTTGCAGGCTTCTCAGCCTCTTCTGCTGGTGCCTCTTCCTCAGCCTTCTCCTCTGCTTCAGCAGCAGGAGCCTCAGCTTCTTCCGCCTTGGTCTCGTCAGCTTCCTGAGAGATCACGGTCTCAGTTGCCGGCTTCTGATCATTCTTCTCAGCAAGATTTGCTGCGAATGCGGTTACGCCGGTTGCTGCGGACAGCACGGAAAGCGCTGCGATTGCAGAAATGATACGCTTGTTTGCTTTCATGGTTCGATACTCCTTTTTTCATTTGATTGCTTCGGATGATACCGGAGCGAAAAGCGTTTTTTGCTTTCTGTCTACAGGATACGAAACGGGGATTGAAAAAAAGGGGTCGTTTCAAAAATTTTTTTGAAATTTTTTCTGCGGATTGTATTTTCCGCCTGATTCCTGCACAATCGGCGCATAAATTATTTGCGCCGCATGCTGCTTCTCAAAAAACGGTGTTTTCGCAATTCCGCAGCGCGCGAAATCCCCCATGCGTGCAAAACGCCTGCGGGCTTGGGCGTTTGTAAGAGAAGCGCCCATTCCGTAACAGCATCCGTGCAGCGGATTCTTTTTTATAAAATCCCCGATTATCCGCTCCCCATATTGTGCGCTGCCTTGACAATTCCACTGAATCATGCTATACTGAAACTGCCTGAAAAATACGCAGATGAAACAAAAAAACGCTGCTGTGCTGCATATGCCGGAACAGCAGACGGATGAGGACGGAATATGGGAAAATTCAGCGAATGCTATCTGAAAAAGCTCCGGATCGGAAGTATCCTGACAGATTCCAATGTGTTTATGGCGCCGCTTGCGGGATACACCTGCTATCCGTTCCGGCTGATGTGCAGAAAGCTCGGCGCCGGTCTTGCATTTACGGAAATGGTCAGCGCGAACGGACTGAAATACAATGACAAGGCGACCGCAAAGCTGCTCTATACAACCGAAGCGGAAACCCCGAAGGCGGTGCAGCTGCTCGGAAATGTCCCTTCCGCATTTGAAGCTGCCGCAAGAGGCGCATATACGGCAGATTATGATATCATTGACATCAATATGGGATGTCCCGTGCCGAATATCATCAAGAACGGGGAGGGTTGCGCGCTGACCGGAAATCTGCCGCTGGCATCCCGCATTATAGAGGCGTGCAAGCGCAGCGGCAAGATTGTGACGGTCAAATTCCGCCCCGGCATGAATCCGAAGCAGATTGTTGTATCCGAGTTTGCGAAAATGTGTGAGGATTCCGGCGCGGACCTGATTACCGTGCACGGCAGAACCAGAAATATGATGTATGACGGCGAGCCGGTCTATGAATATATTGCGGCTGCAAAGCAGGCGGTTCGTATTCCGGTCATTGCAAACGGCGGCGTAGCGTCCGAGGCGGATGCGGTCAGGATGATCGAGAAAACCGGCGCGGACGGCGTGATGATTGCGCGGTACGGCATGGAGAATCCGCTGATTTTTGCGCAGCTGACCGGCAGACAGACGGCGGAAACAAAGCTGTCTCTGATTCTGGAGCAGACCGATCTTGCGGCGTCCTGCTTTGATGAGCTTGCCGCAATGGACTATATCAAAAAGCTGGCTTCCTATTTCATGAAGAAGCTGCCGGGAACGAAAGCCTACAGACCGGCGCTTCACGGCTGCGGCAATATACAGCAGCTGCGGGATATACTCAGCAGGATTTTCGGAGAAACGGAGAATGAACATGCCGGAAGAATATCAAATTGAAAACGGCATCCTGACCGGATACAGCGGCGATGCACACAGTCTTGTGATTCCAGAAGGCGTCCGCGTGATCGGCAGCGCGGTATTCAAGGGCATGGCGTGGATTACGGATGTGACGCTGCCGGAGGGATTGACGGAGATCGGCGACAATGCATTCAAGGGATGCAGGCAGCTTGCACAGATCAATTTTCCGGCGGGGCTGAAACGCATCGGCAATTTTGCATTTCACAGATGTCATGCGCTTACGTTCGCACTGCTGCCGGATTCGGTCACGGCGCTCGGGACGGGTGTATTTCTCTATTGCGACAACCTGAAAACGGTTCGTGCGTGCAGCGTCAGACGCATCGAAAAGCAGACCTTTGCAAATAATACGCAGCTCTGCGCCCTGATGCTCAGCAGTGAACTGGACTGCTCGAATCTGAAGGATGATATTTTTACCGGCTGCATCCGGATCAAAGAGATCAGCCTCTCTGACGGGACGCAGTTTCATGCAGATAATCTGATAGATGTATTCGGTTCGGAGCAGCATGTGCATCCGGTTGTCCGCGCGATTGCCGAAAGTGTTTATCAGTCGCTGGAGATCGAAAACGGCGTGCTGTATAAGCTGCATGTCGATCTCAAGGCATTTGAACTGCCGGAGGGGATTACCTGCATTGAAAAGGGCTGCTTTTTTGATAAACGGGGCATCGTGTCGATTCGCTTTCCGGAAAGCCTTTCGCGGATTCGGACCAATGCATTCGGCAACTGCATCAATTTGCAGCAGATCACTCTGCGGCATGAGAATGTCGTGATCGACGACGGTGCGTTCAGAGGATGCAGCAGCCTGAAAACGGTCATCATCGGCAGCACGGAATACCGGCTCGGCGGCATCAATTATGCGGAGGATACGCCGTATCTCATCCGCAGAATCAACGAGCAGGTCATGTCCGATTTTTATATCAGCGGCAAAATCCTGATGTCCTACAGCGGAAAGGAAAACCGCGTGACGGTGCCGGAGGGCGTGGAGATTATCGGCGAAGGCTGCTTTGCGGGGAATGACAGGATTGACCGTGTCATCCTGCCGGATACGGTCCGCGAGATTCATGAAAACGCATTCCGGAACTGTACCTCGATGCAGTCGGCAGTGCTGTCGGAAAATCTGCGGCGGATATGCAGCGGCGCATTTGAAAACTGCAAAAAGCTGATTCGCTTCAATGTTCCGGAAAGTCTGGCGGAGGTCGGATTTGCTGCATTCCGCGGCTGCAAATGTCTGGAGCTGACGCAGTTTGAAACGGGCACGCCTGCGGCTGTGCGTGAGCCGGAGCGTTCTTACGGCGCGGATGATATTGCGGCATACAGCTTCTGCGATGATGAAACCGTGACGGAACTGGTGCTGGAAAAGCCTGCTGTCATCGGCAAATATGCTTTTTCGGGCTGTCCTTCTCTGCAATCGGTTGTGATCTGCAATCCGGACTGCACGGTCGAACAGTATGCCTTTGAAAAATGCCCCTCGCTTCGGCGCATCCGCGTGCTTGCCGGAACAATCGAAAGGGGCGCATTCTCCTTCTGCCGGAATCTGGAATATGCAGAGATCAGCGGCGTATCCGCGCTCGGGGATGAGGTGTTCGCGGGCTGCGCGTCCCTGAAAACAGTGCAGATTTCGGAGACGGTTTCGGCGCTCGGCAGACGCTGCTTTGATGAATGCACGGCGCTGGAGGCGTTTGATTTTTCGTCCGTGCAGCGCATCGGGGCGCGGGCATTTGAACGCTGCGACAGCCTGACCGAAGTGACGCTGACAGGCGCTGCCGTCGGCTGGCATGCATTTGCGGACTGTGCATCCCTGCGGAGAATCATTCTCGATTCGGAAACGGATTTGCAGAGCGGTGCATTTTCCGGCTGTACCTGCGCGGAGACTGTTGTGCTGGACGGAACAGAATACCCGTTTTCCCGCTTTGCGCAGAGCAAAAACACGGCGGATAATCCGTATCCTGTCCGCGTGCAGGAGGTCATCAGCAGCGTGTATGCCTGCTTTGCGGTCAATATGCAGAACGGCATCGAAGCATACAGAGGCGATGCTGTCTGCGTGCGCATTCCGGATGATATTGTATCGGCGGAGGATGAAGCGTTCCGCGATCATCTGCGCGTGACGGAGATTCGCTTCCCCGCCTGCTTCCGATACAGCGGAAAGCTGACCTTTGCAGGCACAGGCTGGCTGGAAAAACGGCGGAAGGAAGTGCCTTATAATATTGTCAACGGTCTGCTGATCGACGCTTATGCCTGCGGCGAAACAGCCGAAATACCGGAAGAAACAGTCCGCATTTGCAGCTGGGCGTTTGCCGGAAATACGGCGCTCAGAAAGCTGATTCTGAAAAAGGAACGTGTTGCGATTGATGCGTTTGCGTTCCGGAACTGTATCAATCTGAAAACAATTCAGTTTCCGGACGGCAATATTTATACGCTCGAACGGTTCAGCGATGTGACCGAAAAGGCATATCCGGAGCTTGTCCGGCGCATCTTTGCCGAGTGCATCAACTGTTTCAAGCTGAATGCAGACGGTGTACTGGAGGAGAGCACCGGCAATATCAGAGAGCTGGTGTTTCCGGACGGCATCAAGGCAATCGGTGCGCAGGTGTATATGGACTGCAATCTGCTGGAATGCATTGTTCTTGCGCCGGAAACCGGACGCATCGGAAAATCCGCCTTCAAAAACAGCAAGTGGCTGCGCAGCGTACAGCATGCAGGCGGTGTAGCGGAAATCGAAGCGCAGGCATTCAGCGGATGCAGGAGCCTTACGTCCATTGATCTCTCCGATGCGCTGGTATCGCTTGGCAAACGGGCGTTTGAGCATTGCTGCGCGCTGCAAGAGATTCATATTTCGGAGCATCTGACCGTGATTCCGGAGCGCGCGTTTTTCCGCTGCAAAAGTCTGCGGAAGGTTGTGATACCGGCTTCGGTCGAGCGGATCGAATCGCAGGCATTTGCATTTTGCAGCGGGCTGTCGGAGGTTGTGCTCTGCAATCCGGAGACACAGATTGCGGATGATGCGTTTGCGTGGTGTGAAAGCCTATGAGATACAGAAAGCTCGGAAACACCGGCCTGACGGTCTCGGAGATTGGCTTCGGCACCATTCCGATTCTGAGCGGAAATGTGCCTGTTCTGCCGGATTATTACAGTCCGGAGCTGCCGGAAGCTGTCGATATCATGATGCATGCATACAAAATGGGCTGCAATCTGTATGACACGGCGATTCCGGAGGAATACGGCGATGCGGAATACAAGCTCGGCGTATTCGCGGAAAAGGTCGGCAGAGAGCATATCATCATATCGGACAAGGCAAGGTTCATGGACGGGAATGACATGTTCCGCGAGGTGCAGCGCTCGGCGGAGAACCTCGGAACGCAGCCGGATATTTATTTCGTGCATCAGGTCGATGAGAAAAATCAGGATGAGACATTCAGCCGGTACGGCGCGCTGGATGCGCTCTGTGATCTGAAGAAAGCCGGTATGATCCGATATACGGGCATTGCGACGCATTATTACAGTGTCGCTGCGCGTGCTGCCGCGGACAGCAGAGTGGATGTCATCCAGACCAGCGGCAATATTCTGGAACGCGGCATTCTGGATCGGATTGCAGAAAATGCGCAGTTTCAGGGCAAGGGGCTGATTCTGAACAAGGTCTATGCGGCGGGCTGCCTGATTCCTGCATTTACGCCTGCGGAGCTGATCGGCGGCATGCTGCATTATCCCTTCTCCTGTGCGCTGATCGGCATCGGAACAGCAGAACAGGCGGATGCCGCGATGCAGACGGAATATGCGCCGGTATCCTTTTCCTTTGATGCGGTCACGCAGCGGCTTGCGCAGCATTTTGCGCCGGTGCCCTGCACAAGATGTCAGCGGTGCAGATGTCCGCACGGCTATGAAGTCCATATTCTGCTCCGGCAGTATAATTATTATCATCTCGGGAAGAATTACTGGGCAATGAAAAAGCTGCGGATGAATATTGATGAGGTATATGAGCAATGCCGGAAATGTACGGAGAGACAGTGCATGCAGGACTGCCCGCAGAAGCTGCGGATACCGGAGCTGATCAGGCGCATATACGAAATGACGCACTGAGCACCGGATACCGCATGCCGCATGCCGGAAATAAGACGTATTTGCTGAAAAGATAACGGAACCGCCGTCTGCGTATGCAGGCGGCGGTTCCTGACTGCTGCCGTAAAACAATATTTGACAGCCCTCTGCGTTTGTGCAGATGAGATGAAACAGAATGGTGATTGTTGTACAAAACGTTGATCGGCATCCACTGTTTATTATGCGATGATGATAAAAACGAGCAATAATCTCCCAAAATGTTTTGACAACCCAAGACGAAAAGGAGGGCGAATGGAACGATATTATGCGCATCATGACGGCTTGCAGTGGTTTATCCGGGATGATCTGGAACGGTCCGCGCAGGAGGAAGCATCACAGGATTCCTTCACCGGCAAGCGATTTGCAGTGTCCGGTGATGCAGCGTATCAGGCGCTTTTTGCCTATCTCAAATCACTGCCTGCGCTGCCGGACGAAAAGCCCGTATTGCAGCCGGACGGCACATCGTTTTATACGAACCTGCCGGAAATGCTTCATATCAGAATGCTGCTTTCCTGCCTCTGTGATGCGGACTATACTGCAACGGCATCCCACGAAGATGCGTCGCTTTTCACCGAGGCGGAGGAAAAAGAGCTGGATGCCGCCGCGGTTCTGCAATCAATTTATACGTATAAGGAACAAATCAGCAAAAATTCAAACGCAGATGCAAAGCTGAATCAAATCCGGAATGAAGTATTCCGGAGCTGTCTGCAAGCGGCAGAGCAGCCGTCGGGGCTCTTTACACTCACGGCACCGACCGGCACCGGCAAAACGCTTTCCCTGCTGGCTTTTGCGGTGAAGCATGCGGAAACATATCACAAGCGGCGTATCATCATTGTGCTGCCGTTTTTGTCGATCATTTCCCAGAATGCCAAAATCTATGCCGATATCTGCGGAGATATCCTTGAGGCGCACAGTATGGCTGCATACGGCTGCGATGAACATACAAAGCTGCTTGCGGAGCAATGGAATGTGCCGGCCATTGTGACGACATCGGTCAAGTTTTTTGAAGCGTTTTTCAAATCGAAGCCGACCGATCTCAGATGTGTTGCATGTAAGCTGCAGTCGCCCTCTGCGCAAGGGCGCGAATTGAAACTATGATCCGTACAAGATCAAGGTATTCAATGCCGTCGGTCTCCCGCCGTATCGTACACGGTTTCCTGATTGAAAAGAATTTCGTGCGAACAAAAAATTGTTGAACGAAAGGATGTGAAGTGTTTGGAAGATGATAAAATGATTCCTTTATCCTATATTTCACAATACGGATATTGCAAACGGCGTGTCGGCATACTGATGCTGGAAAAGGGAATCAGGCAGGATGAACCGCTGCTTCTGTAAAAGCGATGAGCATAATCCCTGCCTGCGGCAGATCATACCGGTCGGCGCGCTGCATAAAAAAATACTGCTTATTCCGTAAAAAATGCTGTTTATTCCGTGATTGCATTGGCAAAAATAGATGAATATGCTATATTTATGGTGTACAATCCGGCACGGTTGTGAATAATTAACAATATTAAAGAAAAATAATGGGTGAGACGGCACAATCACACGGATTCTGTCATCTCACGCACCGGACAGCGCAGTCGGGAAATACTGCTGCACCGGTTATATTTATTTGGAACGGGGGTATATTTATGAAACACAGAACACACAGACAAACTGCACTCTTTTGCAGTCTGCTGCTGACGGCTGGGGCAGTGCAGCTTCCGGCGGTACCGGTCAGTGCCGCGGAAGTCTATGCCGAGCTCTATGTCTCGCCGGACGGTGACGACAGCAATGCAGGTACAAAAGCCGCACCGCTGAAAACGCTTGCCGGTGCGCGGGATGCCGTGCGCAAGTGCAGGGACGGTATGACCGGTGATATTATCGTCAATTTCCGCGGCGGTGTGTACCGTATGACGGAGGCGGTCGCATTTGATACGCGCGATTCCGCACCGGATGCGGATTATGTATTCCCCGCAAGCTGTGCAACAACCGGCGATACGATTATCCCGATCCGCAGTGCAGGCAGCGGCAAAACGGTCTGGTTTGCACCGGACGGCACAACGGCATTCAAAGCCGGCAGCAATATGACAAAGGTCACCGGTACTGCCGCAAAGATCAAAACACCGGCGGAATCCGGCGAATACTACATCTATGTGACCGATACTTCCGGCAAGGTGCTGAGCAAGTCGAAGCATCTGCTGCGTGTCGGCGGCGGCAGTGCGGCAATGAGCGGCGATGCGGTCGAGGCAGCATCCTATGATGTGCAGTCCGGCGTCGATATCGAGAATTTGCAGGAAGGCGGCAGGGATGTCGGCTATATCGAAAACGGCGACTGGATCGGCTTTCAGAATGTCGATTTCAAGGACGGCGCAGATGCAATCGAGTTTTGCTATGCGTCACCGTCTGGCGGTTCTTCGATTGAAGTCCGGCTCGATGCACCGGACGGTACACTGATCGGTACCTGTGCGGTGAAAAATACCGGCGGCTGGCATGATTTTGCGACCAATACCGCAGCGCTTGAGAAGACAACTGGCAAACATGATCTCTATTTTGTTTTCAAGGGCGGCGAAAGCTATCTGTTCAATCTGATGTCGTGGAAGCTGAAATTCCCGAATGAGCCGGAAATGATCGAAGACTGGATTTACGGTGATCTCAACGGCGATCTGGATGTCGATGCGGAGGACGTCAGACTGCACATAGATTATCTGCTCGGAAAAATCAAGCAATTTCCGGTTGAAGAATAAAACTGTATGAAACAGAGACCTGACCTTGCCGTCAGGTCTCTTTTTTCGGCATAGAAATACAGAGAATCATATGTGAAAATGCACATTATATATACCGGAGCAGATGTTGTTTTGTCTGCAATCTGGATTTTTGATCGGACATCGGTTTTCCCTCTTGACAAATCAGAAGGTTGGTGATAAAATCTCGTTGTTAGCATATGCTTACCACTGATTTGCTGCGGTTAGATGCCGCTAACAATATGAGGAGAACAATTATTTTTGCTCTCTGGGGACACAGTGACATAAGGAGGTCATAATGAGCGAAGCAGAAAGAAAATTCTTAGAGGTACATGGGCTGAAAAAGAGCTTCGGCAGCGGCGACACGAAACAGGATGTTCTGAAAGGGCTGGACTTCACGGCCAGCAAAGGGGAATTTTGTGTGCTGCTCGGACCGTCCGGTTCCGGAAAATCTACCCTGCTGAATATTCTCGGCGGCATTGACCGCGCCGACGAGGGCGAAATCCTGATCAACGGCGACAAGCTCGAAGACATGAACGAAAAGAGCCTGACGCGCTACCGCCGCAAGCATCTGGGGTATGTGTTTCAATCGTATAATCTCATTCCGAATCTCAATGTCAAGGAAAACATCGAAACCGGCGCCTATCTCTCGGATCAGCCGCTGGACATTGACGAGCTGCTGAAAATCCTCGGTCTGTTTGAGCACCGCTATAAGCTGCCGAATCAGCTTTCCGGCGGTCAGCAGCAGCGCGTGTCAATCGGTCGGGCAATCGTCAAAAATCCGGATATTCTGCTTTGCGACGAGCCGACCGGCGCACTCGATTATACAACATCCAAGGAGATTTTGCAGCTCATTGAAGAGGTGAATCAAAAATACGGTAATACGGTCATTATGGTGACGCACAACGAGGCGATCAAGCGCATGGCAGACCATGTCATCAAGCTGCGCGACGGCAAAATCCGGCACGATGACCGCATCACGGATAAAATCACTGCGGCTGAGCTGGAATGGTAAGGGGGCAGCAGTATGGAGAACATTCAGTTCGGAAAACGCCCCAAAAACCCGCTGCGCAAGCGTGTCCGGCGTGATTTGCTGCGCGACTGGAAACGCTATCTGATGATCTTTGCGATGCTGGTCGTGATCATCGGCTTTGTATCGGGCATGTATGTCGCAAACAACAGCATGATGACATCGCTGGACGGCAATGCGGCAAAATTCAGACGCGAGGACGGCCATTTTGAGCTCTCCCGCATCGCGGAGCCGGAGATGATCGAAGCGATTGCATCCGGCGAAAAAGCGGATATGGAAAAGATTTTCCGTGCGCGTGCTTATACGGAAGCCGAGCCGGAGATTCAGCAGGCAGTGCAGGAAGCCGTCGAAGAACAGGTGCGGGAACAGGTCAGGGCTGCAATCACAGAGCAGGTCACGGCGGCTGTTGATGCACAGATCGAGGCTGCCGGACAGAAGATGCCCGAAGAAATGCGACAGGAAATGCTGGACACGGCGCTGCAAACCGCAATGGATGAAAACTATGAAAAAGCGGTGAAGGATGCACTGAAAGAGGCATGGGATTCTGCCGAATACAAGGATGCCCTTGCCGAAGCGACAGACAAAGCACATGCGGAAATTGACAAAGAAATCGACAAGGAATATACAAAGCTGGCAGAGCGCTATGAGCTCGATCAGACATTTGACGCTGTGCCGGTCAATGTATATGAGCTGTTCTATAAAAATGCGGATGAGCATATTTCCGGTGATGCAGAATTTGCGGGGAGCATTCGTGTCTACAATCAACGGAATGAGATCAATCTGTATGATCTGCTTTCCGGCAGAGCACCGGAAAATGACCGTGAAATCATCATTGACCGGATGCACGCGGACAATGCCGGCGTCAGAATCGGCGATACGGTCCGAGCGGACGGCGCGGAATTTGAAGTGGTCGGACTTGCATCATTCACCGATTACATCACGCTGTTCGAGAGCAACACCGATACCATGTTTGATGCACTGACCTTTGATGTCGGTATGGTGACGGAGGCGGGCTTCGAGCGGATCAGTACATCGGTGCATGCAAATTATGCTTTTTCTTATGTGCATCCGCCGGCTGATCTGTACGAAGAAAAAACATCTTCCGATCATTTCCTGAAAGCGCTGATTACACAGACTGCCGTATCCGAAAAAGAACTGGAAATCAAGGATTATGTGCCGGCTTATGCAAACCATGCAATCACCTTTGCAGAAGAAGACCTTGGTTCGGATCTGGCAATGAGCGGCGTGATTCTCTATGTTATGATTGCGGTGCTTGCGTTCATTTTTGCGGTGAATATCAGCAGCACGCTGGAGAAAGAGGCTTCTTCCATCGGTACGCTGCGTGCGTCCGGCTTTACGAAAGGGGAGCTGCTGCGCTATTACATGAGCGCGCCGCTGCTGATCGTGACGATTGCATCCATTGTCGGCAATGTGCTCGGCTATACCGTATTCAAAAACATCGCAGTCGGGATGTACTATCAGAGCTACAGCCTGCCGACCTATGAAACACTCTGGACGCCGGAGGCATTTCTCCGCACGACAATCGTGCCGTTTTTGCTGATGCTGCTGATCAATTTTGTTGTGATTCTGCGGATGCTGCGGCTCTCGCCGCTGAAATTCCTGCGGCATGACCTCAAAAAAACGCGCCGCAAAAAAGCAGTTCGCCTGCCGCGCTGGAGCTTTTTCCGCCGGTTCCGTCTGCGTGTCTTCTTGCAGAATATCCCGAATTATCTGATGCTGTTTGTCGGCATCAGCTTTGTGATGCTGCTGCTTTCGCTGGTCGTCGGTCTGCCCTCGACGCTTTCCTATTATCAGGAGACCATGCCGGGGATGATGTTCGCAAAGGAACAGGTGATCCTGACGGATTACAAGGATGCAGATGACGCGGTCATCCGCACAGAAACAGACGGCGCAGAACCGTTTTCCATGGGCGCACTGGAATACCGCACCGAAAAATTCAGCGAGGAGATTTCTGTATACGGGATTGCCGAAAACAGCCGCTATATCAGTCTCAGTCCGCAGAATCAGCCGGACGATATGTGGATATCAACTGCCTTTTCAAATAAGTATCATCTGCACACGGGCGACAGCTTTGTTCTGCATGAAAAATATGAAAACAAGCAGTATACATGGAATGTCGCAGGCGTGTATGACTATGATGCGGCGCTGTCTGTGTTCATGCCGAATGAACGCTTCAATGCAGTGTTTGAACGCGATGCGGATGCCTTCAGCGGGTATCTTTCAGACGAAACGATTACCGATATTCCTGAAAAGCAGATTGTCAAGCGCATCACATCGGATGACATGATGAAAATTGCAAAGCAGCTTGACCATTCATTCGGCAGCTATATCGTGTATTTCCAGTATGTCTGCGTAATCATTGCAGCGATTATTCTGTATCTGCTGACGAAAATCATCATTGAGAAGAATGAGCGCCCGATTTCAATGGTCAAGATTCTGGGCTATGAGGACGGCGAGATTGCGCGGCTGTATCTTCTGACAACGGCGGTTGTTGTGATCGTCACAGAGCTGATCGCAATGGCACTGGGCTTTTATGCGATGAAGCTGATGTGGGAGATCATGCTGCAAACGCTCGGCGGCTATTTCGCATTCATCATGAAGCCGGACGGCTTTGTGAAGGAGTTTGCGCTTGTTACGGCGGCATATCTCGTGATTACGGTATTTGATTTTATCCGCATCCGGCGAATCCCGAAGGTTCTCGCGCTGAAAAATACAGAATAACAGATCAGACGGACACTGCGCTTTCGGGAGGGCGCGCGCTTGCCGAACGCCTCTTGACAAAATCAAAAGAATCTGTTATAATACATTCTGGCGAAAATGATACTGATTATCATTTTGATTTTACGCGGAAAGGGGATGCTGAATATGAAATCCAGATTCACGACGATTCTGATGGCTGTCTTGCTTTGCCTGTCTGTATTCGGCTCCGTTTTCTGCCTTGCTGAACATACAAATCACGAATGCACCGGCGAGAACTGTGCGGTCTGCGCAATCCTCGAACAGTGTACCCAGCGGCTCCGCACGGTCGCAGCGGCTGCTGCTGTGCTGATCCGGCAGCTTGTGCTGTGCATGGCTGCGGCTGTGATATTTGTGCCTCTGTTCAGCCGGATTGCCGCCGCAACTCCCATACAGTTAAAAGTGAAACTTCTGAATTAAATATTGATGCGAAATGCGAAAATGGAAGGGCACCGGCAACACAGCCGGATGCCCTGTCTTTGCTGTGCTTCAATATTTTATTCGGAGGTTATTTTTTATGAAACACAATCGTTTTACGGCGCTTTTACTTTGCGCGCCGATGCTTTCCGCCATGACCGCATGCGGTGCCGGCAATATTGCAACAGCGGATAATTCTGCAAAAAAGCTGCGGATCGTCTGCACGATCTTTCCGGAATATGACTGGGTGAAGCAGATTCTCGGCAATCATGCGGAGCAGGCAGAGCTGACCTATCTGCTGGATTCCGGCATGGATTTGCACAGTTATCAGCCGACCGCCATGGACATGGCAAAAATCGCGGACTGCGACCTCTTTGTCTATGTCGGCGGCGAATCGGACGAGTGGGCGGAGGATGCGCTGGCTGAGGCAGTCAATCAGAATATGCAGGTCATCAATCTGCTGGAGGTCATGGGTGATGCCGCGAAAGCGGAGGAAGTCAAGGAAGGCATGGAGCATGATCATGACCATGAACACGACCATGACCACGCAGACGAAGACCATGATGAACACGATCATGAACATGAAGAAGATGAAATCGAATACGATGAACATGTCTGGCTTTCGCTGAAAAATGCAAAGCTGCTCTGCACTGAGATTGCCGATAAGCTGACGGTGCTGGACAGCGCAAATGCTGCCGATTATAAAGCCAATCTCGAGACCTACAATGTACAGCTCGACAGGCTCGACAGCGATTTCCAGACGCTGGCTGACAGTGCATCGCAGAAAACACTGGTCTTCGGCGACCGTTTCCCGTTCCGTTATCTGGTTGATGATTACGGTCTGGATTATTATGCAGCGTTTGTCGGCTGCTCTGCGGAAACCGAAGCGAGCTTTGAGACCATTGTATTCCTTGCGGAGAAAACGGATGAACTCGGCTGCGGCACGGTTTTCACAATCGAAAACTCTGACCGTAAGATCGCACAGACGATCATTGACAATACCAAAGACAGAAATCAGACAATCGCTGAACTGAACTCCCTGCAATCTGTTACAAAAGACCAGATCGGCAGCGGGATAACCTATCTCTCGCTGATGCAGCAGAATTATGATGTGCTGAAAAACGCATTGCAGTAACGGGATAAGGAGGATTCGGCGATGAGCGCAGAGATCATCTGTGAACATGTTTCGCTCGGCTATGAAACAGGGATTGTTGCGGAGGGGCTTGATTTTACGGTCAGCCGCGGCGATTATCTCTGTATTCTCGGCGAAAACGGTTCCGGCAAAAGCACATTGGTGAAATCACTGCTGGGGCTGCATGCTGCATCCGGCGGAAAGATCACAAGAAACATCTCCGGCATCGGATATCTGCCGCAGCAAACGGTCGTGCAGCGCGATTTCCCCGCATCCGTGCGGGAGATCGTGCGCTCCGGCTGTCTCGGAAAAAGCGGCTTCCGTCCGTTTTATACGAAAACAGAACGCGAGCGCGCCGAGCAGAATATGCAGCGGCTCGGCATCAATGAACTTGCACGGCGCTGTTACCGGAATCTCTCCGGCGGACAGCAGCAGCGTGTCTTACTGGCGCGTGCGCTCTGTGCGGCAGATTCGATGCTGCTGCTCGATGAACCTGTTACGGGGCTTGATCCGAAAGCACAGATTGACCTTTATGAACTGATCGCCGGACTGAACCGCGACGGCATTACGATTATCATGGTTTCGCATGATGTCCGTGCGGCGGTGCAGTATGCCTCCCATATTTTGCAGATCGGTGCAAAAAAGCAGCTTTTCTTCGGAACGGCAAAAGCCTATCAGGAGAGCGAAATCGGTCAGACATTTCTTTTGGCAGGGGGTGCGGAACATGAATGAGCTGCAAACGCTGGTTGATTATTTCGTCAAATATCCGTTTGTGCGCTATGCATTCGCAGTCGGATTGCTGATTGCACTCTGTTCCTCGCTGCTCGGTGTGACGCTGGTACTGAAACGGTTTTCGTTCATCGGCGACGGGCTTTCTCATGTTGCATTTGGTGCAATGGCGGTTGCAGCAGTCACCGGACTGACGAACAAAATGATTATCATTCTGCCGGTCACGCTGCTTTCGGCTGTTCTGCTGCTCCGAACGGGACAGAATACAAAAATCAAGGGCGATGCCGCGATTGCAATGATCTCAGTCGGCGCGCTGGCAATCGGCTATATGCTGATGAATGTGTTTCCGTCCTCGGCGAATGTGACGGGCGATGTATGCAGTACGCTGTTCGGCTCGACCTCTATTCTGACGCTGAAAAAATCGGATGTCACGCTCTGCGTCATCATGGCAGTGGTTGTCATTGCCGTCTTCCTGCTGTTTTACAACAAAATCTTTGCAGTGACCTTTGACGAAAACTTCTGCAAGGCATCCGGCATCAACGCAAATGCGTATAATCTGGTGATCGCACTGATTACGGCAACAATTATCGTGCTTGCGATGAATCTGGTCGGCTCGCTGCTGATCTCCGCGCTGATTATTTTTCCGGCGCTGTCCGCCATGCGGCTGTTCCGCAGCTTTCGCGGCGTCATTCTGTGTTCAGCGGTGATTTCGGTTATTTGCGCAGCGGTTGGTATTGTACTTTCGATTTTGTTTTCCACGCCGGTCGGTTCGACGATTGTCACGGCGGATATTGCTGTGTTTTTACTGTTCTGCGGTTTGTCCGCTGTTTTGAAAAGAGGGTAATCATATGAAACGATTTGGATGTCTTGTTATCATTTCAATGCTGCTGCTGACAGGCTGCGGCAGTACCAATACGCAAAAGATCGACGATCTGATTGCGGAACAGGAACAAACAACGACCGCAGGAACGGAGTCGTCGGTTCCGGAACCGGTCGTATCCGTGCCGGATGCATCGAACGGGGAATACGATGTTGATTTGACCGCGCTTGACAGCAACATGGTCTATGCACAGGTCTATGATATGGTCTTCGGTGAAACGGATTACAACGGAAAACTGGTGCGGGCAAAAGGCATATTTGACTATTATCTTGACCCGAACACAAACCATGAATATTTTGCCGTACTGATTACGGATGCCACGGCTTGCTGTGCACAGGGCATAGAATTTGTGCTGGCGGGAGAGCATACCTATCCGGACGATTATCCGGAAATCGGTTCTGAGATTGTCATTCACGGTGTTTTCAATACATATGAGGATGAGACCGGTGCTTATGTGCAGCTCAGGGACGCTGTGTTTGAAACGGCGTGAGAAACTGTTGATATCAAGAGAAGCCCTGCATTCACGGCTGATGAATGCAGGGCTTTTCTCAAATTGCAGCGAACACTGTAAAAGACAGAATCAGGTTTTGAAGAAAACAGCAAGGTGTTTTTTCACAGGATAACTTCTTCTTTTCATGGAAAACTCTGTCACCTGCATATTATTCTGCAATCGGCAACCAATACCTCTATGCTTTCCAATTTATTAAAATCGAAACTAGGAGGATATCATGAAAGCAACAGGTATTGTACGCAGAATCGACGATCTCGGTCGGATCGTCATACCGAAAGAAATCCGCAGAACCATGCGACTGCGCGGCTGCGACACCTCACTGAAAACATTGATACGGGATTTAGTGTTTTGTATGGGGCTGGAAGCGGAGAGGGAACGGTACATCGGAAAATGAATAGGTAGAAAACCGCCGCCTGCATTTTGAGCAAGCGGCGGTTTTGTGTCGGTTATACCCATTCATGGTTGTATTTCATATAGATGCGCTTGAGAATCTGTGCAAGAACCGTGTATACGATCATCAGTCCCGCGAGCCAGAGCAGATACGACGGCACCATGACCGGCAGATCAAACAGCGTCGCAATACCGGTAAAGCCGATCAGCAAAGTTGCAATCACAACGAGCAGCGTTGAAAGACTGAGCTGCGCGGATGCGCGGTCCTGAATAAACGGGATCTTCGGCGTGCGGATGGTGTGAATGACCATCGTCTGCGAAATGACGCCGAACATGAACCAGCCGTTCTGGAAGAATCCTGCAAGGCTCTCGTTATTGAAGCGGAACTCGAACCATAGTACGAGGAAGCACAGCACATCCAGCACGGTACTGAGCAGACCGAAGATCACCATGAACTTTTTGATGCCGGGGATATTCCACTTCTTCGGCAGACGGATACTCTCGTCCTCCACATGGTCAAACGGCATACCGAGCTGCGCGAAATCGTTGAGGATATTCTGCACGAGAATGTGGATCGGCAGCAGCGGCAGAAACGGCAGGAAAATACTTGCGATCAGCACCGAGAACATATTGCCGAAGTTGCCGCTGACCGACATTTTCAGATATTTCGACATATTCGCAAAGGTGCGTCGTCCCTCAATGACGCCCTCATCGAGCACATTGAGGTCTTTTTCGAGCAGGATGATATCCGCGACTTCCTTTGCAATATCGACCGCCGTATCCACCGAAATACCGACATCCGCCTGCTTCAGCGGCAGGCTGTCATTGATGCCGTCGCCTATATAGCCGACCGTGTGACCGTTCGTCTGAAACGCCTTGACGACGCGCTGTTTCTGATACGGCGACAGCTTGGAATAGATATGGCATTTTTCGCAGGCGGCGAGCAGGTCTTCGTCGGTCATTGCCTCGACCTTTGCGCCGGTCAGCGTGTATTCCGTCGGGATGCCGAGCCGTCCGCAAATGTTGATTGCAACGCCCTCAGTATCGCCGGTCAGGACAACAGTGCGCACGCCGTTCTTTTGCAGCGCCTTGACCGCGGATTCCGCAGAGGGCTTCGGCGGATCGAGGAATCCGACAAAGCCGATCAGCACCATATTGCTTTCATCGTCCACGCCGAAATGCTCGATATCGTGAATCTCATTTTTCTGCGCAACGGCAATGACGCGGATGCCCTCAAGATTGTTTTCCGTGGCGATCTTCTGCGCGTTGTCGATCAATTCCTGCGAGATCGGCTTGACCTCGCCCTCAATCTCGATATAGCCGCAGATTGACAGAATTTCCTCGACTGCACCCTTTGTCACGAGCTGCCGCTTGCCGTTTTTATCATGCAGCACCACGCTCATGCGGCGGCGGCTGAAATCAAACGGAATCTCATCCTCGCGGACATAGGTTTCTTTCAGATAGGACAGTTCTTCCTTTTCGGCACGGTTGATGATCGCCACATCCATGAGATTTTTCAGTCCGGTCTGGAAATAGCTGTTCAGGAATGCATGGCGCAGCACGCGCTTATCCTCACGCCCGAGCACATCCATGTATTTTTCCAGCACGATCTCATCCTGCGTCAGCGTACCGGTTTTGTCGGTGCAGAGAATGTCCATCTCACCGAATGTCTGGATCGCGCCGAGACGCTTGACGATGGTCTGCTTTTTGGACATATTGACAGCGCCCTTTGCAAGCGACGAGGTCATGATGACCGGCAGCATTTCCGGCATCAGTCCGACTGCAATCGTAATGCCGAACATCAGCGAATCGAGCGGGCTGCCCTTTGTGATAAAGTTTGCGATGAAAATAATCGGCACCATGACGACCATGAATTTGATGAGCAGGCTGCTGATCGAGTTGATATTGCGCTCGAAGCTGCTCTTATCCTGATAGGTGTTGAGGCTTTTCGCCATGCTGCCGAGATATGTCTGATTTCCGGTTGTCAGGATGACCGCCTTTGCGCTGCCGGAGATGATATTGCTGCCCATGAAGCCGATGTTGTCCAGTTCTGTGATCTCGTCGCCCTCGGGGTCAGGACCGGCAAACTTCTCGACCGGCTGGCTTTCGCCCGTGAGCTGTGACTGGTCGGTGAACAGGTCTTTCGTCTCAATGAAACGCACATCACCGGGGAGCATATCGCCTGACGCGAGCTTGACCACATCGCCGGGGACGACCTCTTCAATACTGATCTCCATGCTGCTGCCGTTGCGGATGACATCAATTTTGTTCGTGATCATGTTTTGCAGCTTTTGTGCGGCACTGTTTGATTTTTCTTCCTGCACAAAGGAGATGATGCCGGATACCGCGACCACAAAGATCAGCATGAGAAATGTTGCCCAGCTCGGCTTTTCCGCGATGATAACATCGGTCACAAGTGTGACGGCTGCGACGATCAGCAGTACGATATTGAACGGATTGATGATCGCTTCCCGAATGCGCTTGGCAAGGCTGTTTTCATTGCCCGTGTCAATGATATTGCGCCCGTATTCTTCGAGACGGTCGGCGGCTTCGACCTGATTCAAGCCTTCGGGGTCTGTATCCAGCTTTTTGAATAATGCTTCGTCGGAGAGCTTTGCGATCTCGGCAAGCTCTTTTTCTGCGGCGCGTTTCTTTTCGTTCTTGTTTTCTGCCATGGTGTGCAGCCTCCGATCTGTTGATTCTTGAATGCCTATTGGGGTAACAAACTGTTTTATTATATCATATTATAACGAAAAGCGCAATGGGAGCATGAGAAAAAAGTCTGAAAATGAAATAATGGGAGCAAAAATGGAGGGCGGCAGTGCCGCCCTCCATTGATCTAAGGCAACACCGCATAATTGCAAAGCGTTGCAAAAAGTGATATAATAGAGACATGGAAACACAACTGACACTGGCCATGATGAACGACGAGCTGGGACAGGCCAGAACCAGCAAAAAGGAATTTTTGAACAGAATCGAAAACATCATTCCATGGACGGAGTTTCTGAAAATGAAAAAGACACAAAAACGAATGAGGGAGCCGAAGCTCCCTCATCGTTTTATGTGGTTCATCTGACCGTCATAACCTCTGCGTTTCACCATATTCTTATTTCAGCCTGGCGGAGATTGCTGATATAACCTTTGCGTCGTCGCTGTCCTTGATCGAGCAGGTGTCACGCGAATAAAAATTGTCGGTCACATCCCACAGCACCGGAACATATCCGTGCGCGGTCAGCTTATCCAGCACGATTTCGAGGCATTGAGATGAGCTTGTATATTCCGCACCGGCAGCAAAATTGCTCTTCGGATATCTCGAGGTCGTTTCGCCGACAAACACCGGGATTCCCTTGCCTTTGAAAGCCTGATCAAGCAGTGCGATCTGGCTGTCGGTATATTCTACCCAGTTTTTCGAGCCGATCTGATTGATCCAGAACATAAAGTTATCGATGTAATGAACCGAAACCATAAGTCTGTCTGAAACAGTATCCTTTGGAACAAGGAAGCGGTTTGACGTAGTATTGTCGATGTTCGTACAGTAGCCCGATATGATCAGTACACGCTCTGCATTGCTGCTGCCCGTTGCACGCACAGCGTTTACAAATATCTGATTGAGTGTGTTCGTCAAAAGGTATGCATCATCCTGTGACGGTTCTTTCAGCTCGCCTCTTTCATTGAACTGCTTTCCGCCGAGGTACTCGTTAAAGCCTTCAAAAACGAGTGTGTCGGGATAATCATTGAAGTATTCCGCTATCTGCGTCCACAGGCTTTCAAAAATATCGCGGCAGTCCGCAAGATTGTTTCGCCTTATGATAAATTCGTCAAAATGGTGGATGTTTACGACTGCGTACAGGTCGTCGTTCATGCAGTAATCAACGATCTCTTTCACTCTGCCGATGTACGCGGCATTGATCGTCCATGTTCCGTCGTTCTTCATCATATTGCCCCAGAAAACGGGTATGCGCACGGTGTTGAATCCCGCAGCTTTTACGCCGTCAATCATTTCCTGCGTCGTCACCGGAGCGCCCCAGCAGGTCTCATAATTGGACGGCTTGTTGTCACCGATCACCGGTATCCATTCATATGTGATCTTCTCGCAGTCTGAAGCCTCATACGCTTCCATTGTGTTCCCGAGATTCCAGCCCAGCCCCATATCCGCGGCGATTTCGGTCGCTGTGCGAAAAGCATCCTCATAAATAGGCGTCGGCGGGGTAATGCCCGCTGCAACGCGCTTGAGCAGCGTGAGGTCGGCAGCATTCAGTGACTTGCTGTTGTCAAGATCGGCATCCGCCAAACGAGTGTATTCCGCTTCGCTGCTTCCGGCACTGTTACCGAGCAGATACGATATCAGAAGCAAGACATCGGTACGGTCGATCTTCATGTCATTGTTGATATCACCGCGGTACCCGTTGATAGCGGAACCATTCGAGGCAGATGCCGGAATGACAGGGAGTGAGGAGAAGGAAAGTGCAGTGATGCAGGCTGCCATGAAACCTGCTGCGGTGCGAAGGATACCTTTCATTAGCTTAAATCTCCTTTTTTAATCGAATTGAACAACCTTCACATACGGAAAGCTCCTTGCGCTGTTTCGGCGCAACATCTGTGCCGGTCACTGTGCCGCTGCTGATCTTAATGCCGTTCCGCAGCAGCGTCCATGTGACATCATATTCATTCAGGTTCGTGAAATTGCTTTCGTTGTATACAGATACCTTGCGCGCACTGATCTGTGCAGCATCCGCGCTGAACCAGAAGTTCTGATACTGATATTTGACCTCGGCAAGCTCCGGCTGCGGATCGCGGTCTGCGGAGACCAGACCGTTCTGACAGAAGCTGTTGTCATTCGGGCGGTCGCCCCAGTCGCCGCCGTAGCCGAAGATATAACCGGGCGTGCGGTCTGCATACAGATTTTTATGCGCATCGCCGAAATCGACATTCCTGAAAACGAGGTAGTCGCCGTTTTCAATATAGCCGACATTTTTGGTATCGGTGCCTTCTCCGCCGATCACGACGCCGGACATTGAAGAATAATCCTCTGCTTCGATCCGGTCAAATGCGGAGATTGCAGCTGCTGTGGCAGTACAGACCGAAACCACCCGCTTTTGTCTGAACATAATATCCCACTTTTCCTTATTTCCCTGAATGCCGCAGATACGCTTCGGAAGAAGGGGGCCTCCACGTATGGAATGCGGCTGTTTATACAATATCTTTCCTACATTATAATTCATTATGTGAAATGTGTAAACTCATAAAAACGATTTATAGTGCACAAAAACAACTTTTCACCAGATTGCATCCTTCTCAGCGGATGCCGGCGGTCAATCCGGCAACAAGTCGATTTCGTCCACCAATCGCAGATTTTGTCGGTTGACATTTTGCATATAAGCGTTAAACTATAACTATAGAATCTGTGCGTTTGACATAATCACGCTTGGGGATACGACCGACGTATCGGGAAGAAGGTGTATATATGAGACGAAAAATGACAGCCGTTTTCGCCGCTGCAGCATTGGCAGTCATCGCCGGGACAGCAATCTCTGTTTCGGCTGCGAATCCGATCGTGCAGCACTGCTATACTGCCGACGGCGCACCGCTTGTCTGGAATGATACATTTTATCTGTTTACGGGACACGATGAGAGCAATTCCGTGTTCTTTTCGATGGATGACTGGCGCTGCTTTGCGACAACCGATATGCAGAACTGGACAGACCTCGGTTCACCGCTGCACTATCGTGCGTTTGCATGGGCGCAGGGGGAAGCATGGGCGGCACAGGTCGTCGAACGCGGCGGAAAATTCTATTATTATGTCACGGTCACGGCAAAGGAGGGCGGCAGAGCGATTGGCGTTGCGGTCGCAGATGCCCCTGAAGGACCGTATACGGATGCGATCGGCAAGCCGCTGGTCGGTCCGATGGAAGGCATGAAATGTATTGATCCGACCGTGTTCATTGATGATGACGGGCAGGCATATCTGTATTTCGGAAACAGTGAACTGCGGTATGTTCTGTTGAATCCGGATATGATCTCCTGCATGGGCGAACCGGTGCGCGTAGACACCGGAAACGGCACATTCGGTATCACGTTTGACGAAGCGCCGTATCTGTATAAGCGCAATGACTTGTATTATATGATTTATGCCTCGGACTGGCTGCCGCAGAATGTCTCATATTCATACAGCGATACGCCGCTCGGACCGTGGGCATTCGGCAGGGTGCTCATGCACCATGAGGGCGGAAACTGCGGCACGAATCATCCGGGTATCGCGGATTATAAGGGACACACCTATCTGACCTATCATGACGGCAATCTGCCGGGCGGCGGCGATTTTGCACGCTCGGAATGTGTCGATGAGATCATCTGGAATGCGGACGGCAGTATGCAGGAAGTTCAGCGAACGAAAACCGGTCCGCAGCAGCTCGAACCGCTTGACCCGTATCAGAGAACAGAGGCGGAGACCATTTGCAGCGCATCCGGTGTTGTGACGGAAGAATGTGCTGCCGGCGGGCGGAATGTCTGCGATATCCAGAACGGCGAATCACTCATGGTTTCCGGCGTCGATTTCGGCGCAGGTGCGGCAGCATTCAAAGTCAGTGCATCGTCTGCGCTGAACGGCGGCACACTGGAGCTGCATCTGGATACATCGGACGGCAGTCTCATCGGAATGGTTCCGATTGCCGGAACAGGCGGCTGGCAGAACTGGGAATCGTTTGCATGTGAAATCACCGGCGCGGAGGGTATCCACGATCTTTATTTTACCTTTTCCGGCGAGGGCGATGCGCCGCTGTTCAATCTGGACTGGTGGCAGTTTACATCAACTGCCGCAGAAACTGAATATCGCAAAGGTGATCTGAACAATGACGGCGTCATCAATGCCGTTGATCTGACGCTTGCCAAAATTGGTTTCATGAACAGTTTTACGGATATCGTCGCAAAGAAAGCTGCTGATACCGACGGAAACGGAAAGATTGAAACGGCTGATCTTGAATTGCTGCGGGCTTATCTGCTGACCGCAGCGCCGGACTTCAGCGGAAAGTGATAGCTGAAAAGGGGAGGGATCATTTATGAAACAACAGCACAGAATGCTTGCAGGGCTGCTTTCCTGCGTGATGCTTCTGACATCGGGCGCATATCTGCCCGCCGCAGTTCCGGCGTCTGCGGCGGAAGATGCAGGCATCCAGACCTTTCCGCTGTCCGATGTCACCGTAACAGATCCGTACACGGTGAATGCATATGAGAAAGAAATCGCGTATCTGCTGTCATTTGACAGTGACCGTCTGCTTGCCGGATTTCGTGAAAATGCAGGTCTTCCCGCAAACGGCGCAGCGCGATACGGCGGATGGGAGAATTCGCTGCTGGCAGGACACACCGCCGGACACTATATGTCCGCGATCTCGCAGGCATATGGGCATTCGCTGACAACCGATGAACAGAAAGCGCAGCTGCTGAACATGATGAAATCGCTGACGGACGGCTTGCAGGTCTGTCAGCAGAATTCCAAAGGCAAACCCGGCTTTATCTGGGGCGGCTCAATCATCAATGAATACAATGTTGAACAGCAGTTTGACAATGTCGAAGAGGGCAAGCTTAATATGTTCACAGAGTCATGGGCGCCGTGGTACACGATGCACAAGCTCATTGCCGGTCTGGTCGATGTTTACAAGGCAACCGGATATGAACCCGCAAGAGAGGTCGCATCCGGTCTCGGTGACTGGGCTTATAACCGTGCTTCCGGCTGGAGTCCGGAGCTGCACGAGAAAGTGCTCGATGTCGAATACGGCGGTATGAATGACTGTCTGTACGATCTCTATGATATCACGGGCAATGAGAAATACGCGGTCGCTGCGCATTTATTCGATCAGACGAAGTTTCATGAACGGGTACTGTCACATGAGCCGAATTGCCTGAACTGGCAGCACTCCAACACAACCACCCCGAAATTTATCGGTGCGCTGAAACGGTATATGGTACTCGACGGAAAGACCATTAACGGCGAAACCGTAGATGCCTCACGCTATCTCCAATATGCAGAAGCCTTCTGGGATACGGTCACGAGCCACCACACCTACATCACCGGCGGCAACAGCGATTGGGAGCATTTCGGCCTGGACGATCACCTGGACGATCAGCGTACCGGCAAAAACTGTGAATCCTGCATCTCCTACAATATGGAGAAACTCTCACGCAGCCTGTTCACGATCACGGGCGACCCGAAATACATGGATTACTACGAGAATACATATTACAACGCGATTCTTGCCTCGCAGAATCCCGAAACGGGCATGACGACCTATTTCAACCCGATGGGGACCGGCTATTTTAAGGAATTCAGCAGCGAATACAATGACTTCTGGTGCTGTACCTGCACCGGCATGGAGAGCTTTTCCAAGCTCGGTGATACAATCTATATGCACAAGGACAACATTCTGTATGTCAACATTTACCAGAGTTCTGTTCTTAACTGGGAAGATCAGGGCGTGACGATCACCCAGCAGAGCGATTTTCCGGCGAGTGATACTGCGGTCTTTACCGTCACAGGTTCGGGTAATCTGGAGTTTCGTTTCCGCGAACCGAGCTGGCGCGCGGATGATCTGAAGATCACGGTCAACGGAACGAAATACAGTTATCAGACTGTGCAGGGATACGCAGTTGTCTCCGGAGCATTCAAAACCGGCGACAAAATCAGAGTCACCATTCCCGAAGAGGTCAAGGCATACGGTCTGCCGGATAACCCCAATGTCTACGGCTTCAAATACGGGCCGTGTGTTCTGAGCGCGGAGCTCGGCACGGAGAATATGGTCGCGGGCGCTGAACCGGTTTCTCCCTCGCAGAAGATCAATCTGAAATCGTCCGGCGGAACGGTCAAGTCGTTCATGTACCACATCAACGATTATCTCGTCAAAGAACCGGACGCGATGCGGTTCCGACTGACCGGCACGGACGCTGACCTGACTTTCACGCTGCATTATCAGCAGTATCAGCAACGCTACGGTATTTACTGGTATTTTTACAGCGCGGATGACGCAACGGATGAGGAGCTCCCGCGTGCAAAAACGGTCATTACCGACAGCGTGCAGGCTGGTTACGGGCAGTACGAAAGCGACGAGCTGCACGCGATGGACGAGTCGGATTCCGTCGCTGTTCCGTTCGGCAGCCCTTATCGCTACGCAAAAAGCGGCGGACATTTCACCTACAGAATGGCGGTTGATCCCGATGCGCCGCTGAGCATTTTGCAGGTCACATTCCGCAAAGAAGACAACGGAAAACCACTCCGCATCACTGCCGGAGACCGTATCCTGTTTGAGGACAAGCTCAATTACAGCGGCGATTCGGATACCTATGAATTGAAATACATCATTCCGAAAGAGGTCATTGACGCAAATGTCCGGACGGTTCAGGCGAACGACAGGGAATATGATGTCATTGACATCGGCTTCTCTGCGGGCGATGCGGAGGATTCTGCAAAGGTCTGCGATTTCCTCTATATGACCGCCGTCAAGCCTTATTATGAATATGACAGCAATGTCGCGTATTTTGTCGATTGCGGCGACGCTGTCACATCCACAGTCAGCGCAGGCGACAGGTTCGGTCTGTTCAACAGTCTCACCGAGCAGATGTACAGCGCTGACGCGGTGACCGGCATGGTATGGGGCATTGCGGATGAAACGGATCATGAACATACCGGAGACCCGATCTACACCGCCAATACATGGCCGGACGAGAGTACGATCGACAACCGCGACAAAACTGCATCCTTCCGCTACACGAGAGGGCAGTATGAAAATAATATGGACCGGCTGATCGAGTATGATTTCACACTCCCGAACGGAACCTATCAGCTTGAAATCGGATTTGCGAATCCGTGGGACTGCTCAACCGCGCCGAGCGTCACGCTGGAAAACGGCGGAATATCGAAAAAACTGACTGAAAATCTCGATCTTTCCGCATCGAAAACCGCAACCGCTCCCTTTACGGTCACAGACAGCGGTGTAAAGCTGAAACTGACATCCGAGGACAAGGCGATCAATGTGACCTATATCAAAATCACCTTCACGGAGCAGGAACCGCTGCCGGCAGCCGGTACTCCGGGCGATGTCAATCTGGACGGCACAGTGGATGTCTCAGATGCAGTTTTGCTTGCAAGATTTGCCGCGGAGGATGCTTCTGCTGTCATAACGCAGCGCGGTCTTGCACTGGCTGACGTGAACGGAGACGGGCAGCGAAATCAGGATGATGTCATTGCAATCCTGAAAATCATCGCCAAAATCGCATAAAAGAAACAAGAAAACGGATTGCTCCGAAAACTTTGTATGATGAAACAGCCGTCCGAATGATCGTTCGGACGGCTGTTGAATGATATGCAATTCTGTCTGTGTCTGAGCGGCTTTGTTTCCGTATCAGCCGCTAAATCTGTATTCACCCGAAATAATCCCGCAGGGCATTCCGGTATTGAATCGGTGTATATCCTGTCTCGGCGGAAAACTGCCGGATGAAGTATTTGCTGTCTGTATAGCCGCAGCGCTCCGCGATGCGTACAGCGGTATCATCGGTTGTCAGCAGCAGATGCTTTGCAGGCAGCAGTCGTGCCTGAATCTGGTCCCGATGAAAGCTGATGCCGAAGAACCGCCTGTAAATACGGTTGAAGTGATTCGGATTCAGATGCAGCTCCGCTGCCGCATCCTCCAGACTGCATGCATTCTGCGGCTGCCGGATCAGCCGCTTGTGCAGCTTTTCGAGTTTCTGATAATATGGCTGATGTGCGGCTTGCTGATACTGTTTTTCGGCATCTTCGAGCAATGCGGCAGTGCTTTGCAGTATCTCACTGTAATTGAAATGCGCGGTGCTTTGACTGCAAAGAAACAGCTGCATTGCGTCTGCATTTTGCAGAAAATCCGCATCCGAAAGGATTTCCGTTCTGATCGCATCGACAAGCAGAACATCATCTTCACACGCCGGAAACAAAAGCAGAAACTCGTATTCTGAGATGCGCCCGATAATGCCTCCTTTGCCGTGAAAACGCTTCATGACACTGACTGCCGCCAGCAGATTTGTGACGGTTTCCATTGCCAGTGCAGAAGAATTCAGCGCGTCCTGCGGATAAAGGAACCGGACTGCGACAGCGGTGACAGTCTCCGGCTGCCGCGCATTCAGCATTTGCTGCACAGCATCACGCAGACCGTCCGTACTGAATACGCCGGTTGTGCTGTCATAGGACGGCGAGAGCTTGCGGCATTGCAGCAGATAGCGGACGTCGCCTTTGAGCCGCATGAATTCCAGACAGTTAGAAACTGTTTTCAGCCAGCTGCGGTAGGTATCATCATAGGTATCCGGATGATCGTAATATACGATGCAGAAGCCGAGCAGCCGATCCTTGAAAAAGACCTGATTCAAATAGGCTGCCGGATATTCATACCGCCGGATCAGCGCCGGCAGCTGCATTTTTTCGACGTAAAACGGCGTTCTGTCTGTCCATGTATTGATATGCCGGCAAATCAGCTCCTGACGCTCCGAATCGGACTGCCGGTACCAGTCCTCAAACAGACAAAGTATGATATCCTCTGCACTGCGCACCAAATGCAGGAATTCGCCCATGATCTCTACAAACGCTTCCATCGTTTCGCATTCCGTCAGTCTGGATTCCATTTCGGATTTCAGATTCCACTCTGCATAGTGCTGCAAGATGCGGGCGTTCAGCAATTCCTCATGCAGCTGCAAGCTGCTGCTGCTGACGGTCTGCCCGCCGATCAGTCTTCCCTGCGGCGGAGAAACATGCTGTTCGGGTTCTTCGTGCAGTTTTTGCATCAGCAGATCAACCGCAGCCGCGCCGAGCGCCGAACGGTTCCGCTGGAATGTTGTCAGCAGAGGCGTGTGCAGGTTTCGTTCTGCAATGTATTCATAGCCGATGACGGCAAAATGTGCTGTAATATCTGTACCGGAAGCAGAAAACGTATCCAGCAGACCGAACGCCATATAGTCATTTGCACAAATCAGCGCTTCCGGTTCGGGGCGTTCGCCGCTGAGATATTTCTGCGCAAGCTGCTCTCCGGAATGATACCAGAAATCTCCTTCTAAAACCTGTGATTCATCATACGGGAACCCGTGCTTTTCCAGCGATCTGCGGTAACCGTTCACGCGGCTGCGTGATACTTCAATCGACAGCGGACCGGTCAGCATGGTGATGTTCCGGAAGCCGCAGTCTTCGATCAGATGATCGGTGATTGCCTCGAAATCATTTTCATCACTGGTGTTGAGATATAAAAACTGTTCTGCGTCAAATTCCGGTACCGGCGCGCCGATCAGAACAACCGGAACAGAAGGCTTTTTTTGCAGCATATCATTCAGTTTTCTGCGCAGTGCCGGATTGACAACCGATTCCGTCAGCAGGATCAGTGCATCAAAAACATCGGAACAGAGCAGATCGTAAATGCGGTTATCGGTGCAGTCAGCGTGTTCCGGTTCCAGGGGGTTATAGAGATTTGAAAGTGTAAGAATCTGCGCACCGCGTTTCTGCGCCTGCGAAATAATGCCGGACAGAATCTGCCGCTGTTCATTGCCGTTGACCTCTGCGCCGATGACACCGATGATACAGGTATCGTTTTTCATAGGATTCCCCCTTCCATCAGTATTGGGGTATACACTTATATTATATCATCTTATCGCAGAAAACGCAATGGGAGCAGTGAGGTAAAATGTTTTATTTTGCTTGTTGAAAGCCAGAATGGTGTACGCGGAGGATAACCTTTCATCAAGTGTATAGGAACATCAACAGAAAAAACAGGGATGGTGATTGGAAATGATAAAACTGAAACGAATGACGGCGGCATTGATTGCTGCGGTATTACCGGCAATGTGCTTTGGTTCTGCGGCATCTGTATCCGCGGCAAATCCGGTCGTGCAGACGGTCTACACTGCGGACGGTGCGCCGATGGTCTGGAATGATACATTTTATCTGTATACCGGACACGACGAGGACAACGCAGATTATTTCACGATGAATGACTGGCGCTGTTATTCGTCCGCGGATATGCAGAACTGGACCGATCTCGGCGTCCCGCTCGATTACAAAGCGTTCAGCTGGGCAAGCGGTGAGGCGTGGGCGGCGCAGGTCGTGGAGCGCGGCGGCAAATTCTATTATTATGTGACTGTCACTGCGAATTTCGGCGGCAGAGCAATCGGCGTCGCGGTCGCGGATCATCCCGAAGGTCCGTTTGTTGACCCGCTTGGCAAGCCGCTCTGCGGTCCGGACTGGAGCTATATCGACCCGACCGTCTATGTCGATGATGATGGGCAGGCGTATCTCTACTGGGGCAATCCGAAGCTCTGGATGGTAAAGCTCAATGAAGATATGATCTCGTATGACGGGGAGCCGGTCGCGGTAGATCCCGGATATGAGGAATATACTGAGGCACCGTATCTGTATAAGCATAACAGCAGGTATTATCTGGTATATGCTTCGGACGGCGTTTTTGAAAATATCTCGTATTCCATGAGTGACAGCCCGACCGGACCGTGGACGTACTGCGGCATGATTATGGAAACCGGCGGCAACAGCTTTACAAATCACCCGAGCATCATCGACTACAAGGGACATTCCTATTTCACCTATCACACAGGCACACTGCCGGGCGGCAGCGGGTTTGACCGTTCCATGTGTATCGAGGAAATGTACTACGATGCTGACGGCAGGATCAAGGAAATAAGCCGTACCGATAACGGTCCGAAACAAATTGAATCGCTCAACCCCTATCAGCGAAATGAGGCGGAAACGATCTGCTGGGAGGAGGGCGTCGAGACAGAAAACTGCTCTGCCGGCGGGCGCAATGTCTGCGATATGCAGAACGGTGAATATATCAAGGTATCCGGCGTCGATTTCGGCGCGGGCGCGCAAAAGTTCAAAGTCAGTGCATCGTCTGCGCTGAACGGCGGCACGCTGGAGCTGCATCTCGATAAACGGGACGGCAGTCTCATCGGAACGGTTCCGATTTTCGGAACAGGCGGCTGGCAGAACTGGGAATTGTTTGCATGTGAGATCACCGGTGCAGAGGGCATACACGATCTTTATTTTACCTTTTCCGGCGAGGGCGCTGCGCCCCTGTTCAATATGGACTGGTGGCAGTTTACATCCTCTGCTGCGGCAGAATACCGCAAAGGCGATCTGAACAATGACGGCATCATCAGTGCTGCCGATCTGACGCTTGCCAAAAACGGAATGATGAAAGGGTTTGCAGATTCCGCCATAAAGAACGCTGCCGATATCGACGAAAACGGCAAGGTTGATCAGAAGGATATTCAGTGGTATCTGGAATATCTGACCGGTCAGACAAAGGCGTTTCCGAAAGCGGAGAATCCCGTGCCGGCGATTGATCTGTCAAAATACACGGCGGAATTTGCTTCTGTGGAGTGAGTCAAATCCTATAAGAAAGATACCGAGCACAATTCGCTGATTACACAGTATTTCGGCGGCGGCGTGCCGGAAGGAGCAGAATCTAGCCCGAAATGTGCGCGTGTTGTCAAACTCGGCGTTGATATGATCAGTTTTGCGGGTATTCCGAGTGCATCGACGCGCCGCTCACAATTTTACAGGTCACATACCGCAAGGAGGACAACGGCAAACCGCTCCGCATCACAGCCGGAGACCGCATCCTGTTTGCGGACAAGCTCGATTACAGCGGTGATTCGGATACCTATGATGTGAAATATATTATTCCGAAAGAGGTCATTGATGTAAATGTCAGGACAGTTCAGGTAAACAATACGGAATATGACGTCATTGATATCGGCTTCTCAGCGAGCAATGCGGAGAAATCCGCTTTGAAACCGATAACAGACCGAGAAAGGAACTGGTAGAATTTGCTGATTTACAACAGAGAGGCACAAGGATTCATAGAAGTGTGGATGACAAACGAGGAGCAGCAGACGATAAACCGCAGAGTACTGACCGCGCTTATTATTTCACTTACGATCAAAAAATGACAAATCTTTCCCATGCATAAATTCCCGCTCACGGCAAACAATACCTCATAGCTTTGAAAAAGCGAAGCTATCCAAAATAGCGATATTAAAACAGGAGGCTTAGAATGAAAGCAACAGGTATTGTACGCAGAATCGACGATCTCGGACGGGTTGTCATCCCGAAGGAAATCCGCAGAACGATGCGACTGCGAGATGGAGACCCCTCACTGAAAACATTGACACAGGATTTGGTGTTTTGTTCCGGAATGCAGGAGCTTGCCGGGAGAGGATACATCGGGTGATGATACCGGCGGGCTTTTTCGCCTGCAAAACATGTGAAAACAATTAAGACCGGCAAGCGCCGGTCTTATCCGTATGATTCATTTACAGCAGTTTGATTTTTTCTTTATCCCCGCGCTGCTCAGAAGCAAAAAGACAGATCAGTGCAGCAATCGCGCCCTGAAGCCGGTATTTATTACCGATACCGGTGACGGCAAAACTGTCCTGATTGTTGAGCTTCCAGCGCGGATAGCCGCCGTTCGGGTCAAGACGCATGGCGCTGATCTCACGGTGCAGGACGGCGTCCGATTTTTTTCCGTTTACAAAAATGCTGCGTTTATCCGTAATGACAAAAAACTCTTTTCCTCTGGAAAGAATGCCGTCGTCGCCGTAGACAATGATACGCTCACCCGGCTCGACCAGTTCCGTAATCTTCGGCATAATCTTGTCAATCCGTTTCTGATTGATGCCTTCTGAGGCGACATCTTCATCGGTCAGAAGGGTGGTTCGGATGTATTGGGATACGCTCTCTGCGGTTTTCAGACTGTTCAGGCAATAGCGCATCGAATCAAGAACGGCGGTCACATTGTCATACTGTTTCAGGCTGTCCGGATTCCACAGAAAGTCAAACATTTTTTCATTGAGCATTCCGGTGCTGCCGTCATCCTGAATATCGACATCAATATGTGTATCACAAAAAGGGCAGATCAGACATTTATTCATGATCGAGAGTTCCATTTCACCGCCGCAGGACGGGCATTTTCTGGTATTCATAACGTATTCTCCTTTAATATTTTTTCTTCGGCTTTTTGAGCTTTGTGCTCCATATCAGATTTCCGTTTTCCAGGTATCGTGTCATCATGCATGCATACGCTTCCGGGAGTGACGCTTCTCCAAGGCATATGCCCTTGCTGTCAGGAATCTCAGTGATGCGGTGCGCATCGGCTTCGTCCGCATCCAAAAGTGAGATATCCTTGCTGTATGTGACATAAAACCTGCCGAAGTGATAATAACCGTAGACGAAAACGTCTTCTTCTGACGGTCCGTAAATGATTGTGTTATCCCTGATCGTTCGTATCTTTCCGAGCCACGGGAATCCAAGCTGTGTCTCTGTATGTCCGAGCGCATCGCAAAGCTCCCGAACTGTTTTCTTCATGCCGGGAACAGCGCGGATAGGCGATGCAGCTGAATTGAACGGATTGTTTCCGCTGCCGATTGCCCAGAATACGATTCCTTCTATGAGCAACAATACCCCTGCCGCTATGGCTGCGCCTGAAAAGGCATCCGCGATCATGTAGACGGCTGCGCCGATGATCAGCAGAACTGCGGCGACTCTGAAAACGAGCGACATGATCCACTGTGAACGCGGCGATTCTGCATGGCTGGCTGTGATGGAATACATGACGATCGCTTCGATCAGAAGCAGGATCGCAGCGGCAACGCTCTGCTCACTTCCCTCTGTTTTCCGGATTGCAATGATACCGGCACTGTTCAGAATGATACCGCACAGTACGAGCAGACTGCCCGATACGACTATGGCTTTTTGGGATTTTATGCTGTCCAGCATGAATCCCATCCGGAAAAAACCGATACAGAACAGAAACGCTGCCAGCGCAAAGACTGCCCAGAAAAGGATATTTGCTTTTTGAGGCAGCAGGAACAACAGACCGTAGGAAGCAGCAAGACAAAGGATATCTGCGATAATCTCCACGGTGTTCTGTGGCTTTTTCAAAAACGACCTGATCTTTTCAGTAGGCTTCGGCATCTTCACGTTCTCCTTTTATTCTGAATATATTATATCTGATAAGATTATAGCACAGAATTCAAAAGAAATCAAGAGATCATGTACGCAGAATCGGATGAAACGAACTTCAGGATGCATAAATCCCTGTCAGCGGCAAACAATACCTGTAGCTTTGAAAAAGCGAAGCTATCCAAAATAGCGAAACCATAACAGGAGGCACAAAATGAAAGCAACAGGTATTGTGAGGAGAATCGACGATCTCGGGAGAATCGTGATTCCAAAAGAAATCCGCAGAACGATGCGGATCCGTGAAGGAGACCCCTCACTGAAAACATTGACACAGGATTTGGTGTTCTGTATGGGGTTGGAATCTGCGAAGGAACGGTACATAGGTAAATGATCGGACAATCTCATCAGATGCGAACAGCTCCCCATTTCGGAGAGCTGTTTTTAGTATTCACAATATTTTTGCCAAACGCTTCTCCAATTTGCCTGATAGCAGCCCTGTGCCAATTAAGCTGCAGAGAATCGCTTTCAGTTCGTCCGGCAATGCTTCTATTTCTTCGCTCTCCATTTGTTCCAGAATCACCAGCATATCAGCGATTTCTGAAAGCATTTCGCTATCCATGATATCATGTTCACGTCTATAATCATCCAGCATCTTCTCGACTTTTCCAAGTGTATCAGAGTTGGTGAGCTCAATTTCACATACTTCGCAGAACTTCGCAAGGAATGAAAGCGAACGTGCGCCGCGCGTCGCGATCATCTTCGGACGCACCCCGCATTCCTGCATCCAGTCTGCAAGCTGCGAAAGCATCTCTCCGACGATCTCCGGATAATAGCCGTTTCCGAGAATTGCTTTTTTCAGTTTTGACGGAACGCCAGCCGTCAGCAGCAACGGCTGAAACACATCGCGGTCTACATGTTCATCGCGAACGGAATCGCTCAGTATGTAAATGCAGCTTTCCCATTTGCCCTTTTGCGGAAGCACACGCAATGCTGCTGCCTTCTCCTCTGAAATCACTGGCTTTGCATAAGGAAACTCCGGTGCATCCGGCTTTTTCATCAGCGACCACTTGTATCCGTTTCCGTTCGGCGTCAGCAGCGGGATGACATTCAGTGTATCATCCAGACCGAGCTTAGTCTTTGAGACCGTTTTCAGTTTTCCGGCAACCTCATGTGCGGCCCGTAAAGCCTCTGCCAGAAGCCGGAAATCCTCCTTTGATTTTATATAATCGGGCACAAGATAGCTTTGCATTTTCAGAAATGTCGGATAGCGCTTTTTTCCGTTGAATTTGATTGTATGTGCATCCCCGTATGCTTTTGCAGCATTTACAATCGGCGCAGGAATCTCGCTCTTATCTGTTAGTTCAAGCCGGAGACAATTCTGTGAGATCACAGTTGCAAAGGAATTTTCAAACGCATTCTGAAAAATCTGATACAGTGACCAAAGGCCTTCATCGCCGATATATAACCCAAGAGCGATACATTCTCCGAGTGAGCCTGTGACGGAGCAGTATCCAATCTCACCGTTTGAAAGACATACAGCAAATATATCGGTATCGTTCAGTTTACTCCAGAGCTTATCACTGCGGTATTGAAACGCTGCCTCAAATACTGCATCGTCAATATCTGCCTTTTCTGTTTTCTCCGGCGGAGGTGTTAGA
>JAEEGL010000303.1_pt1 | contig 59464 bp, 22 predicted proteins | sample 9134231 | NCBI WGS metagenome assembly JAEEGL01 (sample SAMN16246548, study PRJNA631951) | gut metagenome | biome: gut microbiome; feature: rumen; material: fiber-attached | host: Bos | place: Iran: Karaj | collected 2018-10
GCGGTGGTCAGGTAGTTGTCCTCACCCGTGTTGATGATGACGCCGGCAAAGCCGTTGATGACGCGGGAGAAGTATTGGTCGATGAGGGTGCGCTGCGGGTTGATGTCGCGGAAGAGGATGCCGTAGAGGGCATCGTTGAGCATGACGTCGAGGCGTTCCAATGCGCCCATGGCAGCGATTTCAGGCATGCAAAGTCCTGAGCAGTAGTTGCATAGACGAATATATCGTCCGACCTCTTCACCTACTTCGTCGAGGGCCTTGCGCATGATGCGGAAGTTCTCCTGGGTGGCGAAGGTGCCGCCGAAGCCCTCGGTGGTGGCGCCGTAGGGCACGTAGTCGAGAAGACTCTGGCCGGTGGTGCGGATCACGGCGATGATGTCGGCGCCTTGCCGCGCGCCCGCCTGCGCCTGCACCACGTCCTCGTATATGTTGCCGGTGGCCACGATGATGTAGAGGTACGGCTTCGGGCCCTCGCCGATGGTGTTCAGATACTCGTTTCTTTTCGCGACATTGCCCTTGATGCGCTCCATGCAGCGGTCAATGTAGGGCTGCACGGCCGCGTGGATGGCCTCTATCGGGTTGATTTTCAACTGCGTGATGTCCAATGTGCCGTCGGCAATCGCCTCGGCGATGGCCTGCGGCTCCTTGCCGGTTTCGATGATGGCGTTGCCGATGTAGAAGAGCACGCCCTCCTTCAATACGCCCTTCGCCTGCAACAGATTCACCACCACATTCGGCAGCGGCACGTCGTTGCTGTCGATGCCGTCGATGCCGATCAGGCGGCACAGGGTGCGCTCCACGGTCACGGTTGTGTAACCGTCAACGAACTTCTGTACGTCGTTGGCAATGTTGCCCGCCAACTCTTTGGCGTATTTAACTTTTTGAAAATCAAGACCTAATTTACTTTTTTCCATTCTTTTTTATCTGATTAAATGAATGATTTTACACTTTTCCAAAATCGCTGCAAAAATACAAAACAAATTGCAAATGGCAAGAAATAGCCGTCCCGTTTTTTTTTGTAACTTTGCCGCCTCAATTGTATGGGAAAATGAGTGAAGACCTCCACCTGCTTAGCGACCTCGCGCTCATCTTGATTTCGGCCGGCGTGATGACCATCATCTTCAAGCTGCTCAAGCAGCCGTTGGTGCTCGGTTACATCGTGGCGGGCTTCTTAGTTGGACCGCACTTCGACCTGTTCCCGTCGGTGGTGGGGGAGAGTGCCGTCTCCGAATGGTCCGAGATCGGCATCATCTTCCTGCTCTTTTCGTTGGGATTGGAGTTCAGTTTCAAGAAACTCTTCCGCGTGGGCGGCACGGCCATCATCGCCTCCATCGCGGAGATCCTCATCATGTTCTCCATCGGCTTCGTGAGCGGCTACCTGCTGCAGTGGACCACCATGGAGAGCATCTTCCTCGGCGGCATGCTCGCGATGTCGTCCACCACCATCATCATCAAGGCGTTCGACGACCTGAGTCTGCGGAAGGAGAAGTTCGCCGACATCACCATGGTCATCCTCATTATCCAGGACATCATGGCCATCCTCATGATGGTGCTGCTCTCCACGGCCGCCGTCAGCCAGTCGGTCAACGGCATGGACTTAGTGCTCTGCATTTTGAAACTCGCCTTCTTCATCATTCTGTGGTTCGTGGTGGGCATCTCCGTCATCCCGACTTTTTTCCGGAAGGCCAAGAAATACATCAACGACGAGACGCTGCTGATCATCTCCATCGGACTCTGTTTCGGCATGGTGGTCTTCGCCAATGCGGTCGGCTTCTCGTCGGCGTTGGGTGCTTTCGTGATGGGTTCCATCCTTTCGGAAACCATTGAGGGTGAGCATATTGAGAAATTGTTGAAAAGCGTAAAGGACCTCTTCGGCGCCATCTTTTTCGTCTCGGTCGGTATGATGGTCGATCCGCACATTCTGGTGGAGTATTGGGATACGATTCTGGAGTTGACCTTCATCGTTTTGGTGGTGAAGGGCTTGATTTCGGCCTTCAGCGTGTTGATTGCGGGCGAGGACTTGAAGACCTCGTTGCAGGCGGGCTTCAGTTTGGCGCAAATCGGCGAGTTTGCCTTCATCATCGCGGCTTTGGGCGTCTCGTTGAAGGTGATGAATCCCGTCATCTATCCGATCATCGTGGCGGTGGCCGTCATCACCACCTTCACCACCCCGTACTGCATCCGCTTGGCCAATCCTGTTTTCCGGTTTCTCGACAAACATCTGCCTGACAAGGCCAAAAAGTTCCTCGACTCCTACAGTCTGATGGGTTCGGGTAGCAAGTTCGAGCGGGGTTGGAAGAAGGTCATCACCACTTCGTTGGCGCGCACGATCATCTTCGGAGTCTGCTGTTTCGCCGCGATGACATTGTCTCTCAAATTCTTCTATCCATTCACTATCAACAAGCTGACAGGTACACTTTCCGTCCCATTGATTCATCTGATCGACTGTGTGATCACGTTGGCAGTCATGTCGCCGTTTTTGCTGGGGCTCATCCGCCACAGCAGTCGTACCCAGGCCATCTATTCCGATCTGTGGCAGGAGAATCGTTCCAACCGCATTGCGATTGTGACTTGGACGCTGTTGCGGATTTTCGCCGCTTGTGTCTTCGTGGTTTTCGTGCTGTCGGCGTCGTTCAAATTCACCAAATGGGTGCTGGTGATCATCGCCATTGCGTTGGTGCTGATTCTGGCCTTTTCCCGCAACGTGCTCACCCGGTATATGCGGCTGGAGGAGAATTTTGTCCACAATCTCAATGCCAAGGAGGCCGTTGAGAAGCGGGAAGAATATGAGGAAGATTGATTCCGATACCCGACCTGTTGTTTTTTTTGAAAAAAATGGCCTTTGAATGAGTTTACAAAGGCAACAATTTTTTTCTCATTTTGTATAAAATAGTTGTAGAAGAAAGCAGAATTTTTACTATTTTTGCCTTTCTTTTTGGCAAGTGAAGTTGGATTGTTTTATAACTTAAAGAATAAAAGCGTTTTATATGAATAGGACTCTTCGAGGATGGTGGTTGTTGATCGCAATATGCGCTCTTATGGGGCAGGCGCATGCGCAATCGACCAACAATCTGTGTGTAAACTCCAACCCCTTCTGTACTGATGAAAACCCGTATGGTGTCTCCTTCCCTGCGGGTACTGATGCTACTGCCACCCCTGACCTTCCCGACGGCTTGCGTGGCTGCCTGTACTATACGCCTGCCCCGGCGTGGTACGTGATGCAGATTGATAGTCCCGGCGACATGTTGATTTACATGCAGCATAGCGGTGGTCGCGACATCGACTTCGCATGCTGGGGGCCTTTCACTGGATATAGCACATACGGCGAACTGCTCCACGCTGTCTGTACCGCTCAACTCACCCATACTGGTTCCACGAGTACGCACCGTCCGAACAACGGCTACCATGATCCCAACAACCCCAGCACCTGGGGCGGCTATCCTGCCGGCATGATGATCGACTGTAGTTACAGCGCGGCATCCACTGAATGGTGTTTTATTCCCAACTGTCAGCCGGGGCAGTGGTACATTTTTTTGATTTGCAACTACTCGCGTGCTCCCGGCACCATCTCCTTCAGCATTCAGAGCGGTGATGCCACCACCAACTGCAACATTCTGGCGAGCATCAGCAACAACGGACCGCTTTGCGAGGGCGAGGACTTGCAGCTGTTCTGCAACGCCACCAGCACCATCGGCTACACCTGGACGGGTCCCAACGGTTTCACGGCCAACGTGCAAAACCCCATCCTTCATGGGGTGACCACTGCCGCCGCCGGCACCTACACCGTCACCTACCAGCCCATGGGCGCCTCGGAGCCGCAACACGGCACCACCACCGTGGAGGTCTATCCCCGTCCGGGAGCTTCCATCACCACCTCCGACGCCATCCTCTGTAACGGTGAGTCCACCATTCTGACAGGTGTCACCGACTGCAACGATTGCAGTTACCAGTGGAGCAACGGCTCTACGCAGCACAGCATCAGTGTGCATCCGGCGGTGACGACCACCTATACGCTTACGGTGAGCAACGGCAACTGTAGTTCCGTGGCCACGCAGACGGTCTCCATCGGCGCGGTGCCCACAGTAAATGTGGCTCCCGCGGTCATCACGCTCTGCGCCGCCATCGGCCATGTCGAGTTGGAAGCCATCTCCACGCAGTGCGGCACGGGCTGTACGTATGTGTGGAGCAACGGTGACACTGGCCCGCAGGCGGTCGTAACCACAGGCGATGTCACCCCCGACATCGACAACATCTTCACCGTCACTTGCACCAACAGTTACGGCTGTACCTCCACTGCCAGCTCCATCGTGCGGATGACCGACAATGTGAACATCTCCGACTGTAATGTCTTCTATACTGACAACTTTGGCGATCCTGAGTCGCAGGGGTTGACGCCCTCCTCGCCAACCACAGTGCAGCATGCCATCGAGTTGGCTTCCTGTACCAACGCCATCATCCGCCTCGACACCGGCACCTATGTGCTCGACCAGCCCATCCACTTGGGGAGCAACATGACCATCGAGGGCGGCTTCTTTGATGAGTTCAAGCAGAAGACCTCGGCGACGGGAGCCACCACGCTTTTCCGGAGTCACGATTATGTGGAGGGCACTTCGCTGTCGCCTCGTCTGGTGGCGATCGAGGGCAGCAGTCTGAACGACTTCCGTCTGCAGGACCTGACGATTCAGACGGCGGATGCGCCTGATCTGCCGGCGGTGAACTCCGCGCCTAATGCGGCCGATGACCGCGACTGCTACAACTTGGTGCCGGCGGGCGATGCCATTCCGAACGCCAGCGTCATCTGCGGAAACACCAACATCAAGTATGTCTTGCCAGGTACGGACAACTACTTCACGCGTTACCTGGCTCTCTATAGCGCTGCCGAGTTGGGCGGAACCCCAGCGGTCTTCACGGCACTCGGTTTTAATGTCTCCGACTTCACGGATGTGCCGGCCGACGGCATGCCGCGCCACGCCCGTATCTATCTGATGGAGGTGGACTACTTCGGTTTTGCCTGCGGTGGTACGGGACAACCCAGTGCTGGAACTCCGCATAACTGGGACGACTTCATGAACGCTGCCACGGTGGTCTATGATGGATATTTCTGCGTCGATCAGACGGGCATCGTCACCTTTCCTATCAACTACGACTACAACGGCGGCAACTTGATGTTCATCATTGAGGGTATCCCCTGTTATACCAATGGAAACACCCTTGGCGGCTGTCCGATCAGGGTCTCGGGCGGTACGCCTTCGGGCTTCACCTCTTGGGTCTCAGCCAGAGCCACCAGTGGCAGCCCCATTACTACTGCCAATATCCCGCGGTATTATCGCGAGCGTCCCAACATCTACTTTTACACTTGCACCGATCGAGAGGTGGAGGGCAGTGTCATCGCCACCGTGGCTCCTGGCAGCACTCCGGCCACGTTCCCGCTGCCGGGCGAAAACGGCCACCACCGTACCGCTGCGCTCTACACAGCGACGGAGTTGGGCACCGGTCCCCGTATGCTCTCGGGCATCTCGCTCAATGTCAGCAGTATCCAGCCGGAGGCGGGCAGAACCCGCACCATACGCATTTACATGAAGAATACCACCGACGCGACATTGACTGCCAACCAGGTGTGGCACCACTACATCTCCAATGCCTCCTTAGTTTATACAGGCACTTTCTGTGAGGACAACACCGGTTGGACCGACTTCCCCATCAACTTCGCCTATGAGGGGGAGAACCTGATGGTGATGATTGAGGGCGAAGGTTGCGGCAGCACCGGCGGCTGCCCCGTTTATACCAACTGTTCAAATGTCTCCGACATGTGTGTCTTTACCGTCAACAACGACGGTGCATACTACTCCATCAACACCTTGTCGGCCAGTTCGCTCAGGCCCAACATCCAACTCTGGTCTGCTGCCGATGAGGATGACCCGTTCTATGTGACGGAGTCGAACTACGGTGTTTCAACATACGGCATCCACCTTTCCAACTGTCAACGATACGACATTGTGCGTTGCCGCGTCATTGTCGGTCATGCCAGCGACGGCAAGAACGGCATCGAGGGCAAGGCCGGTGGCGATGGCGGTACGGGTGGTGATGGCATGATTGGTTCGGGCGGTGGCTTGGAGAACGGAAGCATTGCTCCCAATGCCATTATGGTGGATCCTGCGGTCATCGGCGGCGACGGCGGTGTCGGCGGTCGTGCGGGTACTTCCGCGGGGACGGCCACGCCGGCGGGCTCCGGCGGCAACGGCGGTCGCGGCGGCCAGTATCAGACTACCTCTCCCTTCGAGGTCGCCATTGGCGGCAACGGCATGGCCGGCATGGGCACCAGTCCGGGTGCGCAGACACTCGGACACTTGCCAGGAACGGCACAGTCGGCAAACGCGGGCATTGTCACTTCCCGTGGAGAGAACACTAACGCTGCGAACCAGTTGACGGCTGGCTCAGGTGCCAACGGTGTCAACGGACAGGCGGGTGTTACGGCATCCCCCACCTACAGCAACTACTTCACCCCGGGCCAGCAGGTTAACGGTGGTGACGGCACCGGCGGCAGTGGTGGCGGCGGTGGCGGTGGCGGTGGCGCGGCCTCTGCCATGAACACCTACGACTACGACTCTCGTGTAGCCCTCGCTTCCGGCACCGGTGGTGGCGGTGGCGGCGGTGGCGGCGGCGGCGGCCAAGGTGGCGGCGGCGGCGGCGGCGGCGGCGGCGTCTTCGGCATCTACATCTACAACGACCAAGGCGCGCGCTCCATCCTCGACTGCTATGTCACCGTCGGTCAGCCGGGTCATGGCGGCACTGGCGCCAACGGCGGCCTCGGCGGCGTGGGCGGTGAAGGAGGAAACTCCGACAACTACCAGACCTTCCGCTCCCGCAATCCTGACAACACCAGTGATCAAAACTACTGGGCTTCGGCGGCCGGCGGCTATGGCGACATGGGCGGCCGTGGCGGTAGCGGCGGCGCAGGCGGACGCGGCGCGGACGGCGCCCAGGGTACCAGCCATGCGGCCATCGACGTCACCAGTCTCGGCGTGCCCGCGACGGCAGCCGGCTTCTCCAACTGGTCAACCTTGACCATGCAGGACGTCATCATCGCCGGTTCCCATGAACACCCCTATACCAGTTGCACCGACGTGGATATGGACATGTGTGCCGACGGTGGAACGGTCTATTATACCAGTTTCGGCAGCGAGTCATCACCCAGCACGGGCATGGCCTGCACCACCGTTACTTACACCGGCACCACTTCCGACCTGCCCTCGCAGGCCACGGGCACCGGACGTAAGACCCCGCAGGTGACCGGCGCCGGCGCAGGAGGCGCCTACTCCGGCTTCAACCTCATCCTTTTCGACCCGGCAGAACCGGGCCACATCACCGGTCAGCCCGAAGTGTGCCCCGGTGACTATTCCTATTGCATTCCTTACGAAACGGGCTACTTCTACTCCTGGAACATCATCGAAGGCCACGAGTTCGCCCAGTTTATCTCCGACACCACGCTCAACTGCGTGGCTGTCAGCTTCAACAACGCCACCAACGAGGTGCAGACGGTCGGTCTCGAAGTGCTGATCAGCCCGCCTTGCTGTCCGAGCTTCGCCCGCGACACCATGTATATTGATGTCAATACCATGGTGCACATCACCTCCATCTCTCCCGACATTGCACTCTGCGAGGGCGATGATGCCACGCTGCAGGTGACGGCAACCCCGGATGACGCCACCTACCAGTGGATGCTCAACGGCTTGCCCATCGCTGGTGCGACCAGCCCCACTTATGAGATTGATAACGCTTCGCCCACCAACACTGGCGAGTATGTCGTTGTGGTGACCGGCGCCTGTAATTCCGAGCTTGACACGGTCAACGTCACCCTTTATACTCGTCCCGAGGTGACTGTGGCAGTGGATGAGTACCTCTGCGTGCCTGCCCTCGCCACCTTCATCTTCACCTCCAACATGGATGGCGTGGAAGTCACTTATACTTTTGAAGGCCAAACCTACACTGAGTTTATGGATGAAGGCGATAACGTTGTGGAACTCACGGCCAACGGTACGGGTATCATTGAGGTGGTATCCGTCGTCTCCCCCGACGGCTGTGTCAACGACTGGTCGCAGCAGGATGTGTTTATTGCCTTGAACAACGATGAGGACATGACCTCCGCCGGCCCCGACCGCACCTTCTGCGGATTGACGGGAGAAGTGACGGCCATCGAGGTCGATGATGGCAACTATGGCCACTGGGAACTCTTCAGTGCCGACCCGCCTGCCAACACTTTGACTTTCACTGACCAGAACAACTATACCACAGAGATCACCGCATCCGGCAACGGCACATACGTCATCGTGTGGGTTCTTAATGTGGAGAATGTCGATTGCCCGTACGTGGCGACCGACACGGCTGTCGTCACTTTTGTGGAGGCCTTGTCCGTCTCTTTTGAACCGGGTCTCACCTCATGCTACGGCGAGCCGATTAGTGTGACCGCCATAGGCAACGGTGGCACCGCTCCTTATACCTTCTATTGGATTGACAACACGGATCCTTCCAACCCCGAAGTCATCCAGTTTGGAGACCATGTGGACAACTTGGAGGTCGGCGTGAACTACCAGCTCATCATGGTCGATGACAACGAATGCGAACTCACCGAAGCTGTCGAGGTCACCGTTCTTTCCTCGCAATCCATCAGCATTGATGAGATTGACACGATTTGCCCGACGGCGGAGACCATCCCCGTCAGCATCAACATCGACAACGGAACTCCGCCGTTCCAGATTACGATTTTGAACAATGGAAGCCAATACGACTACGCGACGGATGAAGGACAGGTGTCCTATGAGATTCCGAGATTGAGAACCGGATGTAACGTGCTTGATTCAATATACCTCACCGTGACGGATGCCAACGGCTGTACGGCCCGCGATACCATGCCTTTCGTGATAGGTGACGAGCAGGCGCCTGTCATCGGTGGCATCCTGCCGAACGACACGCTGGCCTGTCCGAGCGAAATCCTTCCGCCCTTGGCCAACTTGGACGAACTGTCTGCCGCTCTGCAAGAGGGCGATGGCACCATCACAGATAATTGTTATCCCACTCGCGATCTTACGATGACGGTCACTGATGACACCACGCAGACGGGATGTCGCATCGTTATCGTGCGCACCTACACTGTAAGCGACCCGTGCGAGAACTCCACCCATGTCACCCAGACGATTGTGGCGGAAGACACCATCGCCCCCGATATCAATGGGACATTGGAGGAGATGCACGTGACCTGTCTGGATGAAGTCCTGCCTGAGGTCACTGAACTGCCGGAACTGATTGCACTGTTGGGAGGTGACATCACCGACAACTGCTGCCGTCTGGAAGAGATGACCCTCGCGGCGAACACAGAGTCGTTCACTGCCCTGTGTGACGCCACTTACACCCGTACTTACACGGTCACCGACAACTGCGGCAATTCCACCGAGGTAACCCAGCAGATCATCTTCAAAGACCAGGAATCTCCTGCGGTTGATGGGACGCTGCGCGACACCAGCATCTACGCGCTTGCCGACTGTAGTTATGCTGCCGTGGCTGCTGCCGCCACCGTGTCAGACCTCCAGGCCGCCGGCCTGACCATCACCGATTGCAACCTCGTTGATGCGGTTACCTTTGAGGATGACATCACCGGCTTGCTGGATGTATGCGACCGCAACATCACTCGTACCTATACCATCACCGACAGCTGCGGCAACACTACGACGGTTAGTCAGCACATCCATGTACTCGATACCATCGCTCCCACCGTGGTGGATGCGCTCAACGATACGACCATCTACTACTATAACAGCGCTTGCCAATATGACAATGTCCCCGAACTTGCCTTCAGCGACTTCTCCGTCACCGATTGCAACACGATTGATTTCGTGGTTTCGCATCGTGACACCGTGGGTGCTCCGGGCGATTGTGAGTGGAGTTATGTGCGCGTCTATTCCTTCACCGATGCCTGTGGTAATGGACCGACATTGGTGGAGCAGACCATCACCGTGCGTGACACCATGCGTCCGCAGGTGACAGACCTCCTCCAAGACACTATATTGTATTATATGGGTAATGATTGCACCGTGCCTAACCTGCCGCGTCTTACTCTGACCGATTTCGAAGTTGAAGATTGCCGTCTTTCTAATTTACAATTCAGTGTAAATGAACAAGATACAACCAATAACGGACAAGGTTGCGAATGGAGTTACACCCGCGTGTATTCCTTTGCCGACGACTGTAACAATACGGTCGTCACTATCGACCAGTTGGTGACGGTGCGTGACACCACCCGTCCTGCCATTGACGGCACATTGTCTGACACGACCATCTACGCCCAGGCGGATTGCGGTTACACGCTTCCCACACAATTGACTTTCAATGATTTGGAGTTGGCTGGATTGACGATTTCCGATTGCAATTTGGCAGAGACTGTCGATGTGGCGGATGCTAATATCGAAACGATAGACGCTTGTTCGCGCCGGGTGGTGCGTACTTACACTGTCCATGATGAATGCGGCCATACCAACAGCATTACGCAGAACATCATCATTGTGGATACCACGCATCCCTACCTGACGACGCCGATAGCCGACAGTTTGTTGACATCAACCGACTGTGTCTTTGAGGTTCCTGATTTTGAGGCGATTGCAGCGGGCCTGGCGCAGGATAACTGCACGAGCCAAAGTGAGATTGTCATCACGCAGGATCTAACGGCTGGCACTCCGGTGACGATGGCGACGGATGTGCATCTGACGTTGGCCGATGCCTGTGGCAACGACACCACCTACACCATCCACATCACGCTTCCCGACACTCTGATCATCACCCTGTCGCAGGGCGATACGGCCATTTGCGAGGGGCAGAGTGTGACGTTGGCGACGACCCAGACTGGAGGCGTCGCTCCTTACACTTACCTTTGGGATCCGGCCGATGGCTTGAACGATCCGATGGCGAGCAGCGTAGTGGCGACGCCGGAAGACGGCGTTTACGAGTACGTCGTGTTGGTGACGGATGCCAATGGCTGCGTGGCATACGATACGGTAGTGATTACTGTGGACACGATGCCCGCGACGCCGGTGCTGAGTGCTACGCCCGACGTGGCTTGTCAAGGTGGTTCCAACGGGACCGTCACCATTGAGACGCCGGTGGGCGTGGGGTATAGTTACTCTCTCAATGGTGCTGATTTCCAAGATAGTACGACTGTCTATACCGGTCTTTCCGCCGGCAACTATACTGTGGTGGTGCAATCGAACACCATCAACAACACCAACTGTCAGACCACCAGCAGTGTTGAGGTGGAGAGTTCTCCCACCAACCCGCGCGTGGTCATCGACTCGCTTGCTCTTGACTTAGTGCTCTGTCCCAACCAGGGCACGCAGGAGATTACGGCTCAGATCATCAGTGGGTTGGAGCCGTACGTGGTCACTTGGACAGGTGCCACGCAGAGTGCCAGCGATAGTTTAGTCGCCACCGTCGCGGTGGATGCCTCCGCGTGCGACTCTGTCTATACGGTGCAGATCTCCATTGTTGACGGCAACGAGTGTGAAGCCAGCCATGAGTATGCTTTCCGCATCGCTGACACTATTGCGCCGGTGATGGCCGAGTTTGTAGATACGCTGCTTCTGGAGGGTTGTGACGAAAGTGTCGCTCCTGCGGAACTGACCACGGAGGAGGAGTTGACCGCCTTGGGTCTTGTCTTCAGTGACGAGTGTACCGCTGCTGGCAATTTCGGAATCCGTTGTGTCGCCGATACGACCGGCAGTTGTCCGATCGTCATCACCCGCCAATATACGGTAATAGATGAATGTGGTCACGAGAGTGCCCCCGCCATCCACAGGATTTTGATCAATGACGAGACCGCCCCCGTGGCGACGGTGGATGAGGTGCATGACACGCTGAATGCCTGCGCTGCTGCCAACGCTCCGGCTCCGGCCACGACCGCCGCCGAGTTGCACTCCGTCGGCTTTGAATTTGCCGACAACTGCACCGCCGACGAGGATCTGGTCATCGGGCTGACGGCCGACACCGCCGGCACCTGCCCGACGGTCATCACCCGCCATTACACCCTTACTGACGCTTGCGAGAACACCAGCGTCGAGTTGACGCATTGGATCGTCATCTTCGACTCCATCGCACCAGTCATCAGCGGCACTGCCGAGGATTCCATCTACTATGCTTGCGACAGCAGCGTGTTGGCGCAACATCCCGCCGCCACCACCATTGACGACCTGTTGCAACTGGGCTTCTCCATTGACGAGCTTTGCTCCTACGACGAGATGGTGGTGCATCACACCGTTGACTCGACAGATGCCTGCCCCATCCACATCACCCGTACCTACTGGGTGACGGATGCTTGCGGCAATGAGAGCAACCACGTCAACCACAACATCTTCATCAACGACACTACCCGTCCGGTTTGGAACGACGCACTGACCGACAGTCTGCTGACATCCACGAACTGTGAGTTCGTGATTCCCGACTTTGTTGCCATTGCCGAGGCGCACGCCACGGACAACTGCACGGCGCAGTCCGCCATTACGGTGGCGCAGTCGCCTGATGCTGCCACTCCGACGACTACTGACCAAGATGTGACGGTGACTTTGACGGATGTCTGCGGCAACACAGCTACCTACATAGTCCATATCACCATGCCGACGATGCCGGAGGTGACGATGATGCAGGCGGATACGGCGATTTGCGAAGGCCAGAGCGTGACGTTGGCGACGACGCTGACGGGCGCGACCGAGCCGGTGCAATACAGTTGGACGCCTGCCGACGGGCTGGATGCCACCGATGCGCCGACCGTGACGGCGACGCCCGCCGCTGGAACATACGAATATGTGGTGGAGGTGACCGACGGCAACGGATGTGTCACTACCGATAGGGTAGAAGTGGAGGTGGATACCATTCCCGCCACGCCGGTCCTTTCGCAGAGCCCGAACGTGGCTTGTCAGGGTGATCCCAACGGTAGCATTACCATTGAAGCACCGGTGGGCCTGGGCTACAGTTACTCGCTCAACAATGCCGACTTCCAAGATACCACCAACGTTTACCACGGATTGCTCCAGGGTCAATATACGGTGGTGGTGATGACCGATGCCGCAGCCGCCTGCCGTGCTACGGCTAACATCGAAGTGGAAAACGATCCCACCATCCCGCACATCACCATCGACACCATCTTCACCGCCCTTTGTCCGAATCAGGGCATGCAGGTTGTCACCGCGCAGGTTCAGAACGGGCAGGAACCCTTCGTGATTTCGTGGGAGAATGCGACAATGGATGCCACCGACAGTCTGCAGGCCGTCGTGTCCTTCGACGCTGCCGTCTGCGATTCCTTGTACAGCATCACCGTCAACTTGGAAGATGATAACCACTGTGTCACTTACGGCAACTACGTCTTCCGCGTGGCCGATACGGTCGCGCCTGAGATGGCGGAGTTCGTGGATACGTTGCATTTGGAGGGCTGTGACGTGAGTGTCGCGCCCGATGAGCTGACCACCGAGGAGGAGTTGAACGACCTTGGCATCGCCTTCACCGATGAGTGTACGGCTGCTGGCAACTTCATCGTGCGTTGCAGTGCCGACACCGCGGGCACCTGTCCGATCGTCATCACCCGCCAATATACGGTGGTGGATGAATGCGGACACGAGAGTGCCCCGGCGGTCCACCGGATTTTGATCAACGATGAGACCGCCCCGGCCGTGACCGTGGCCGAAGTCACTGACACCATCAACGCCTGCGGTGCGGAGAGCGCTCCCGCCGTGGCGACGACCGCTGCCGAACTGCAGACTATCGGCTTCGCCTTTGCCGACGCCTGCACCGCCGACGCCGACCTTGCCGTGGCTTGCACCGCCGACACTGCCGACGACGGCTGCACACTTGTGCTGACCCGCCACTACACTGTCACCGACGCGTGCGGCAACACCAGTGCCGAGATGACTCATCTTATCCGCATCCACGACAGCATTGCCCCGCTGCTGGAGGGGACTTTCACCGTTGGGACGCTTTTCGGCTGCGATACCACCACCACGCTGGCGTCATTGCCCGCGGCAACCACCGTGGCTGAACTGCTGGCCATCGGCGGCGTGACCCTTACGGAGGCCTGCACCGCACAGGACGACCTCATCGTCCACTGCACCGCCGACTCCACCGGACTGTGCGACATCGTCGTCACCCGCACCTATTGGGTGGAGGACGCCTGCGGCAACCTCAGCAACACCCTCGACCATGTCATTCACATCCTCGACACCGTCTCGCCGACGGTGGATGTGACCGTGGCCGACACGATCATCTACTATACCAATGCTGACTGCGACTATGTCGATGTGGTTGAGTTGCCGATAGAGCACTTCGCTCCCGCCGACTGCCACGAGGTGAGCATGACGGTGACCCACCGCGACACCGTCGGCGCTTCCGGCGACTGCCAGTGGAGTTTTGTCCGCGACTACCGCTTCACCGATGAGTGCGGCAACGGCCCCGTCATCGTCTCCCACACCATCACAGTGCGCGACACGATGCGACCGCAGGTGGTCGATAATCTCGCCGACACCATATTGTATTATAGTGGCAGTGGCTGCGACGTGCCCGAACTCCCACGCCTTGTCTTGACAGACTTCCACGTGGAAGATTGTCGTCTTTCTACTATACAATTTTCTGTAAATGAACAAGATACAATCAATAATGGAGAGGGCTGCGAGTGGAGTTACACTCGTGTCTATACCTTCGCCGATGATTGTAACAACACGGAAGTCACCATCGACCAGTTGGTGACGGTGCGTGATACTACTCGTCCTGCAATCTCTGGTACACTTAATGATTTAACTATCTATAGATTAGATGATTGTAGTTACATTTTGCCGGATACCCTGACCTTCGGAACCATGTCGGCCACGATCGACATTCAGGATTGCAACTTGGATGTGAACAGTTTGACAGTGTCGCACTCCGAACTGACAGGCGATGCTTGTACTGGAACGATTGTGAGAACCTACACGGTTTCCGATCTTTGCGGAAATTCCAACACCATCACACAGAACATCATCGTGAATGACACCACTCGTCCGTACCTGATGCAGGAGATTGCCGACAGCGTATTGACTTCCGACAACTGCGAGTTCGTGGTGCCTGACTTCGAGACGATTGCCGCGATGTTGGTGCGCGACAACTGCACTCCGGCGGCGGACATCGTCGTCGCTCAGTCGGTGGATGCCGGCACGGTTGTGACGGAGGACATGGACATTGTGGTGACGATGACGGATGCCTGCGGCAATGCGGCCACCACGTCGATTCACATCACGATGCCTTCGATTCCGACGATGACGTTGCATCAGGGCGACACGGCGATTTGCAGTGGCGAGAGCGTGACGTTGCCGACCAGTTACAGTGGTGGCACCGAGCCGATTGCCTTTGCCTGGACGCCGGCCGACGGTTTGGATGCCGTCGATGCCGACACGGTCGTGGCCACGCCCGCCCCCGGCACTTACAACTATCAAGTGACTTTGACGGATGCCAACGGCTGTACGGTCACCCAGCAGGTGACGGTCACCGTCGATACTTTGCCGGCTGTTCCCGACCTGACTTCCTTGCCGAATGTGGCCTGCCATGGCGATGCCAACGGCAGCATTGAGGTGGTCAATCCGGTGGGCACGGGCTACACCTACTCTCTTGACGGCGCGAACTTCCAGGATTCGCCGCTCTTCGAGAACCTTACGGACAGTGCATACGTGGTCACAGTGATGACGCAGGAGGGCTGTCTGTCAACGGGTAACATCACGGTGGAGCGTTCTCCGGCCATTCCGGCGGTCGCCATCGACTCATTGGATGTGGCCTTGCTGCTCTGCCCCAACCAGGGTGAACAGATCATCACTGCCCAGATTCTCAATGGGTTGGCCCCCTATACGGTCACGTGGACGGGTGCCGAGCAGAGTGCTGCCGACAGTCTCACTGCCACGGTGACCATCGCTGCCGCCAGTTGCGACACAGTCTATTCTGTCACCGTCACCATTGTTGATGACAATGAGTGTGAGGCGCACAACACTTACAACTTTGCTGTTGTTGACACGGCGGCTCCGGTCATCACGGGCGTCATTCCGAATGACACCGTGGCCTGTCCGGACGACGTGCCGGCCGTGCTCTCCGATCTTGTCGCTGTGCAATCCGCCCTTGTGGGCGAAGGCGTCGGCATTGTTGACAGTTGCACCGCCTTCGACAACTTGGTTTTGACCAGCGAAACGGCCGAATTCACGCAGAGTTGCAACTTTCAGATTGTGAGAACCTACCATGTGGAAGACGAGTGCGGTAACATCGCATCCGTCACCCATACTATTATTGTAAACGACACCATTGCACCGGTGATCGAGGGAACGTTGGCTGACGAGACCGTGGTCTGTGCCGCCGACTTCTCCGAGGCCGTCACCACCGTGCCGGAGTTGCTCGCCCTGTTGCAGGGTGCGCCCAGCGTCACCGACAACTGCAGCGATGACGCCAGTCTCTCGCTGACGGTCGTCACCGATGAGTTCATCGCCTTATGCGATGGCACCTATCATCGTGTCTATACCGTCTCCGACACTTGCGGCAACACGACTTCCATCACACAGAACCTCATCATCCATGACGATGTGGCTCCTGAGGTGATGGGTACGTTGCCCGATCTGACCATCTACTCTGATTCGGCATGCAACTATGTGCTGCCGACGGCATACGCCACTCTCGATGAGCTGGGAGCCAACGGTCTGACCATCGGCGACTGCAACTTGCAGCAGGCCTTCGAGGTGTCCCATTCCGATCAGGTTGTCGCCGACGACTGCAACAACTTGGTTGTGAGAACCTACACCATCTCCGACTCCTGTGGCAACAGCACTTCATCCAGCCAGAACATCTACATCCAGGATACGATTCATCCGTGGTTGAGCGAGGCGATGGCCGACACGCTGTTGACATCCACCGACTGCCACTTCCTGATGCCCGATCTGGCGGCGATTGCGGCGCAGTTGGCGCAAGACAACTGCACGGCTTCCGACGCCATTGGTGTGGCGCAGTCGATTGTGGTGGGTACGGAGTTGACGGAGAGCACGTCGGTTACCGTCACGTTGACGGACGGTTGCGGTCTGACGAGCACCTACACCTTGCAGGTGAATATTCCGGACGAATTGCAAATTGTTATCAATCAAAATGACACTGCTTTCTGTGAAGGCGGTGAAGTTACCTTGCCCACGACGGTCACGGGCGGTATCGAGCCGATGACGTTCAGTTGGACGCCGGCTGATGGCTTGGATGCCACCGACGTGGCGGCTCCTGTTGCGACGCCGGTAGAAGGCGTTTACGATTATGTGGTTACCGTCGTCGATGCCAATGGCTGCGAGGCCACGGCCACGGTCAATGTGGAAGTTTGGGAGACCCCCGACACCGCGACCACCAGCACGATGCCCAACACCATCTGCGAGGGCTATTACAATGGTGAAATCCACATCGAGTCGCCGCTGGGCACTCAATATTCCTACTCGCTCAACGGCGGGGAATATCAGGATGAACCGGTATTCACCGAGTTGATGGCAGGAACCTATACGGTCGAGGTCCGCACTGACAACGGCTGCCTATCGGGTGCCGTCCAGGTGGTCGTACCCAACTCCGAGGAGATGCCGAATGTTGCCATTACCGTGACGGATGCCATCGTCTGTCCGTCGGCCGGCAACCAGGCGGTCTCTGCCGTGGTGACGGGTGGTGAAGCGCCGTTCGTCTATGTATGGCAGGGCGACCCGGTCGTTCAGAGCGCGGATGAGCAGGCGGATATTCACATCGATCCTGACGAGTGCGACACGGTCTATGCCTTCACGGTTGAAGTGACCGACGCGAACAACTGCACGGCGATGGCGAATGCGACCATCACCGCCCGCGATGAGGAAGCTCCCGTTGTGGAGGGCGAGTTCGCGACGCTGATGATGGAGGGCTGTACGATCGCCGACGTGCCGATTCCGGCGGAAGGCGTCCAGGACTTCAACGACTTCGGCATCACATACAGCGACAACTGTACGGCTGTTGACGACATTATCATCTCTTACGAGGATGAGGTCTCCGGAAGTTGTCCGATCACGGTCGAGCGCACCTACACGTTGACCGACCACTGCGGTCGTTTCACCACGTTGCATCAGACCATATACATAAATGATGAAGAAGCCCCGCGCGCGCCCGTCGCCGCTGTGACGAGCGAAGTCTCGGGTTGTGGAGTTGATGACGCTCCCGCCGCTGCCCAGAGCATCCAGGAACTGCTCGACCTCGGCTTCCGCTTCACCGACAACTGCACTCCCACTGATGAACTGACCTTCACCCTCAACGAGACCTCCTCCAGCGAGTGTCCCGTGGTTCTGGTCCGTGAATACACGCTTTACGACGGCTGCCAGAACAGCAGGACCATTACCCATACGATCAACATTCAGGACACCACCGCGCCGGTCATCAACGGCACCTTGGCCGACAGGGTTGTTGACGGTTGTAGTGTGGCCGACCTTGGCAATGACACGCTGGCCCGTACTGTGGCCGACTTGACCGCACTGGGCTTAGAGATTGTGGAGGCCTGTTCTTATGATGATATGCAGGTGATTGCGAATGAGGATGTCTCAGGTGAGTGTCCTATCGTGGTAACTCGTACTTACCAACTTCGCGATGCCTGCGGTAACGAGAGCGCCGTGCTTTCGCATGTCATCCGCATCCAAGATACCACTCCGCCGGTCTTTAGCAACATGATGACATCCATCACCCTCGCTTCTGAAACGTGCGAGTTCCTTGCTCCCGACTTTGAAGTGCCGGTGTTGCAGCGTGTTTCCGACAACTGTTGGAGTGAACTGACCTATCGTCAGTCGATACCTGCCGGTACTGTGGTGACGGAGAGTTTCGTGATGGAGGTCTATGTGGCGGATGGCTGCGGCAACGAGTCCATGTCCACCATTGACGTGATTGTGCCAGATCCGCTGCAAGCATCTATTTCTCAACAAGATACTTCTTTCTGTGAAGGCGGTAGCATGAGTGTTGATGTGACCGTTACGGGCGGCACGGTGGACTATCAGTACTCCTGGACGCCTGAAGACGGCCTGACGTATGAGGATCCGCTGCACGTGACCTGCTCTCCGGAGGATGGCATCTATCATTATGAATTTACTGTAGTGGATGAAAATGGCTGCCAGGTGGTTCTGCCGTTGAATGTGACGGTCTATGAGACGCCTGACGCCCCGACCTTCACTGTGGCGAACAACACGATGTGCGCCGGCGACCCGAACGGTTCCATCACCGTGACGGCTCCGCTGAGCGAGCATTACCAATACTCCATTGATGGTGAGAACTTCCAGAGCGATCCGACCTTCACCGGTTTGGGAGAAGGCACCTATACGGTAGTGATTCTCACTGACGACGGCTGCTTGTCGCCCGCGTCGGAGGCCACGGTTGAGACGGTGCTTTCCTTGCCGACGGTGTCGTTATCGCGTTCGCCGCAGGTGGCGGTGCTATGCCCGCAGAGTAGTGCGACCATCAACGCTCAGATCTCCGGTGGCACGCCTGCCTTCACATACACTTGGACAGGTACCACCACGGGTGCTGGCATCGGTGCCACGCTGATGCCCGATCCCGATGTCTGCGACACTTCCTATACGGTCACATTGACTGTGGAGGACATCTACCACTGTACCGCCACCGCTTCGATGGTGATTCCGGTGCTTGACGACAGCGGTCCGCAGATCATCAACCTTCCCACCGACACGACCGTCTATAACGGCTGTTCCGTCGATGTGGTTCCGGCTCCCGCCACCACTGTCCCGCAGTTGCAACAACGCTTCCCCTACATCATGATTGGGGACAACTGCTCGTTGACCAATGCGACGGTCACTTCGGAAGATGTAGTGACGGGTGAATGCCCGATTATCCTTGACAGAACTTATTGGGTCGTTGACCATTGTGGCAACGTGAGCAATTCGTTGGTCCAACATATTGCCATCTATGACCGCACTGCACCGGAGGTCACGGCCACTTCGATTACCACGACGGTGAACGGCTGTGACGCCGCGGATGCGCCGGCGGAGATCGCCGATCCGATGACATTGGCTGCGCTTGGCTTCGTCTTCCACGATGCCTGCACGCCCGATGACGAACTGACGGTAAGCTGCACGTCCGACACCAGCGACACCTACTGTCCGATGGTGATCACCCGCACTTATAGTGTCACCGACCGTTGTGGCAACACTGCTACCGGGCTGGTGAACGTTGTTGAGGTCTTTGACAGCGTGGCGCCCGTGTTGAGTGGCGATATTGCCACGTTCGTCATGGATGGATGCGACACCACGGCTTTGGCCGGCTATCCTGCCGCAGCCGATGCCGCCGCGCTCACCGCGCTGGGTGTCACCATCGACGAGCGTTGCTCCGACGTGCAGGTCTTCAGTGAATACACTGCCGAGGGCGAGTGTCCCATCGTGGTTACCCGCACCTACTGGGTGGTGGATGCCTGTGGCAACGAGAGCAACCACCTCAGCCAGACCATCCACATCCAAGACACCATTTCGCCGACCTTCACCGACACGGTTCCCGACCAGTATCTGGTGGGCCAGGGCGGTCTTTTCTACATTCCTGACTTGACCGACTGGATTACTCCGATCATCACGGATAACTGCACGCCTGCCGAACAGATCGGCATCTCCCAGCAGCCGGCAGTCGGCACGCAGGTGACGCACGACCAGGCCGTTACGGTGACCATCACCGACGGCTGCGGCAACACGGCCGACCTCGACGTGCAGGTGATCCTGCCTGATGTCTTGCAGATCAACATCGTACAAGACGGCGCCCGCTTCTGCTTTGGCGACAGTCTGGTGATGCGTCCCGTTGTGGGCGGCGGCTCCATGCCGTACGTCTTTGAGTGGACGCCCAATGACGGCGGCTTAAGCGCATACGACACGCTGAATGTCACCGCCCGCCCGACGCCTGGTACCCACATGTACTGGGTTGTTGTCACCGACTTCAACGGAAGCACCGCCACCGACAGCATCACCATCATCGTGGATTCCATCCCGGCAACGCCGCAACTGACGGCGACGGGCAACACCATCTGTGCCGGTGACCCGAACGGCTCCATCACCGTGACCGATCCGCTGGGTGTGGACTACACCTACTCGCTCAACGGTGGCGCTTATCAGAGCGATCCGACCTTCACGGGTCTTGCTGCGGGCACTTACACTGTGACGGCGCAGACGCCTGCCGGCTGTACTTCCGACACCGCCATCATCGAGGTGCCCGAATCTACCGATGCACCGACGATTGCCATTGTGCCGACGCCAGACACCCTCTGTCCGAATGTCGGCAGCCACAACTTGACTGCCACCATCGACGGCGGAACCGCCCCGTTCACCTATAGTTGGAGCGGCACCGGCGTGGCAGAAGCCAACGACTTGGCCACCACGCTCACCGTCGATGCCACGCTCTGTCATACCCAGTATGCCATTCAACTTGACGTCGTCGATGCCAACAACTGTTCCACCACTGCTTACGACACCGTATATGTGGATGACAGCGTGTTGCCGACCATCGCCGGCGTGCTCGACGTGGTGACTTACAACGGCTGCACCGCCGACGCGGCTCCCGCTGCAGTGACTACGGCTGCCGAGTTGCAGGCGCTGGGCTTGACCTTGGACGACAACTGCACCGCCGCCGACCTGCTGACGGTGACCTCCCGCGATGTGGTTAGTAGCGAATGCCCGATCATCATCGAACGTTACTACACAGTCACCGATGCCTGCGGCAACGCCAGCACCGAATATTTGCAGACCTTGCAGGTGTTCGACAGTGTGGCACCGCAAGTGACGAATGGCCTCGTGGAGACCCACCTGAACGGCTGCGACGAAAGCGCCGCTCCGACCGCTGCCACCACGCCCGAACTGCTCGCCATCCTCGGCTTCCAGTTCCATGACGAGTGCAACAGCGATGAGCTGCTCCAGGTGAGTCACGAAGAGACCATTGACGGCAGTTGTCCGACCACCATCACCCGCAAGTATGTGGTGACCGACGTCTGCGGCAACGTGAGCGACACGCTGACGCACGTCATCACCGTCTTCGACAGCGTCGCACCTGTCATCAGTGGCGCCATTGCCGACGTTACCGTTGATGGTTGCGACACCAGCGTCTTGCGCGATCATCCGATGGCCGCCACCACGGAAGCCCTGTTGGCTCTCGGCGGCATCCAGATCGATGAGGCCTGTTCCGCCAACGCGATGACGGTGCAGTCGGAAGAGACCGTCACGCCGGGCTGCCCGATCACGGTCGTGCGCACCTACACGCTGACCGACGAGTGCGGTAATTTGAGCAACGAGATTACCGAAACCATCTACATTCAGGATGTCACTGCGCCGACCTTCACCACGCAGGTGGAAGAGCATCTGCTGACCGCTACCGACTGTCAGTTTGTGGTGCCCAACTTAGTGGATGAGGTGCGTGCGGTGAGCAGCGACAACTGCACTGCCACCGATGCCCTGACCATCACTCAGTCGCCGGCTGAGGGCGTGTCCGTCACCGCCGACATGACGGTTGATGTGACCGTTACCGACTCCTGCGGCAACAGTTCCGTGATGACCATCCAACTCCGTCTGCCTGCCGAGGTTACGGCAACGATCAACCCGTCCACCACACAATACTGCGAGTGGGATGTGGTTGAACTTACGGCTGCGGTTGAGGGTGGCGACGGCAACTACACCTACGCTTGGACGCCCGCGACGGGTCTGAACGTCACCGACCAGCCGACAGTCGAGGTGAGCACCGATGCGCTGAACTACAGTTACAGCGTGCTGATCACCGACGGCAATGGCTGTACCGTTACGGCTGACATCACCCTGCCCGAGCCGAGCCACCTGACGGTGACTGTGGCCGAAACCGACGCCATCAACTGCTTCGAAGGCAGCGACGGCGAGGTGACGGCGACGGCGGCCAACGGCATTGAGACTTACACTTACGCTTGGAGCAACGGAGCGACCACGGCCATCAACGGCGGCTTGACGGAAGGCACTTACTCGGTCACCGTCACCGACGCATACGGCTGTACGGCCACTGCTGAGATCGCCATCGAGCATCCGGCCGAGTTGTCCGGTACGGTCTCGGGTGAGACGGCAGTGCTCTGCTTCGGCGACGCCAACGGCAGCGGCACCATTGCCCCCGCCGGCGGCACCGCTCCCTACACCGTGACCATCGACAACGGCACCACCAGCTACGACGTGGCCGAAGGCGGCGATTACACCTTCACAGGACTCGCTGCCGGAGAATACACCGTGTTGGTGACCGATGCCAACGCGTGTACCTTCACCACCACGCTCACCGTGGGCACGCCCGATGTGCTTGCGCTGACGGAGACAGCCAACACCATGCCGCTCTGTTATCAGGGTGATGATGGCACCGTGACGGTGAACGCCGTTGGTGGCACTTTGCCCTACACCATCTCTGTTGATGGCACCGACTATGCCACCATGGATGCCGAGGGCGACCAGTTGATTGAGAACCTGGCGGCCGGCACTTACGATGTGGCGGTCACCGATGCTAACAACTGCGTGACGCATCTCTCAGTCACCATCAACGAACCGGCACTGCTCGAACTTGCCAACAGCGGTGTGGTGAATGTCAGTTGCAATGGCTTGTCCGACGCCACTGCCACCGTTGTCATGAGCGGCGGCACGGCTCCTTACACCTTGTGGATCAACAATAACGAGCAGACGCAGACCGTCAACGCCATCCAGGATGTCACCTTTACGGATCTGGCGGCGGGCACGCACACCGTGACCGTGCAGGATGCCAATGGCTGTCTGACGACCCTGCCCGTGACGGTTACCGAACCCGATGAGTTGACGTTGGACACCGCCGACATCACCGCGGTGCTCTGCTTTGGCGACGCTAACGGCTCTGTGCGCGTGACGCCCGCCGGCGGCACGGCTCCCTACACAGTCAGCGTCGATGACTTCACCACCACACAGACCGTCCAGGGCGGCAGCGACTACACCTTCACTGGTCTCACGGCTGGAACTTACACCGTTGCCGTGCGCGACGCCCACAACTGCGAGGCGACTGCCGAGGTGGAGATTGCCACGCCCGACGCCTTGACGTTGACGGAAGACTCTGTCTCCCATCCGCTCTGCTTCCAGAGTGTTGATGGCGACATCACTTACACTGTCAACGGCGGTGTGGCGCCCTACACCATGACCCTTGACGGCACGGTTCACTCCACGGATCTCTCTGCCGGCACGCATGATGTGGCGGGTCTTGCCACGGGCGACCACACCATCGTCATCGTCGATGCCAACGGCTGTCAGATTTCGATCACCTCCACGTTGGTTGAGCCGGCGCTGCTGGTGGCTTCGCAAGCCGCCATCACACCCATCACCTGCCACGACGGCGATGATGGCACGGTGACGGTGAGCATTGCTGGCGGCACCGCCCCCTACGATGTCTGGATCGACGCTTCCTTGCAGACGCAGACGGTGGCTACCGACGCCGAGACAGCCCTCTTCACTGGCATGAACGGTGGAGTGCACGTGGTTACCGTGGTGGATGCCCACCACTGCACTTCCACGCTGGAGGTCTCCTTCGTGAATCCCGATCCGATGGGTACCGTGGTGGATACGCTCACCCACGTGCTCTGCTTCGGCCAGACCAACGGCACCGCCACCATCACCATTACAGGCGGTACGCTGCCGTATCAACTTGATCTGGATAGTGTTCCGGTTACTACGCTGCAGACGGAAGATCCTTATACCCTTACCGGCTTGGCCGCAGGTGCCTACACCGTGAACATCGTTGATGACCACGGATGTACTGCCAGTCTGCAGTTCGAGATTGAAGAGCCCGATACGCTGACGGCCGAGGCCCGCGTGGTGAACAACGTGTTCTGCTTCGGCAACTCCGACGGTAATGCCACGGCCACGGCAGAAGGCGGTCGCATTCCTTACCACTTCGCTTGGGATGAAGACCATCAGACCGCCGACCTTAACAACGTTCCCGCCGGCTTCTACGTCGTCACCGTATCCGACATCAGCGGATGTATCGCCACTGACACTGCCTTTGTGGAAGAGCCGGAGATGCTGACGGTTGAGTTGGTGACGGTGACTGAGAGTTGTGATGGAGAAGAGACCGCCGTCATCGACATCGACGCCCATGGCGGAACACCTGACTACCAGTATAGTTGGAGCAACGGCGCGAACACTGACTCTATCTTCAACCTTGCCGTCGGACCTTACACGGTGACGGTGACGGATGCCAACGGCTGTCGCGACACGTTGACCGTGGAGGTGCCGTTCCATGCGTTGCCCAACTTTACGGTGAGTGTCACCGACGCTTATTGCGACCGCGCCGACGGTACGGCCACCGTGGTAGGGGAGGGGACTGAACTCTATAACTACGACTGGCATGCCGAGAGCAATCCGAACGCGCCCTTCAACGGTGCGTTGGCGGGCGGCGACTATGTGCTGACCGTTGATGACGGCGTCTGCACGCTCAACCTGCCCTTCACCATTGACAACATCCCGGGACCGTGGGCCAACTTCACCGCTGATCCGACGTACTTCATCGAAGGCGCCACGGTACATTATTTCGATGCCTCCACGGGATCCATCGTGAGTTGGCACTACGACTTCGGTGACGGTTACAGTTACGACTCCCGCGCGGCGTTGCACCAGTTCAACGAGGCCGGCGAGTATGTCACCGTGTTGACCGTGACCGACGAGCACAACTGTATCGACACCGCCGCGGTCACCATCACGGTCATCCCCGATGTCATCATCTATGCTCCGAATGCCTTCACGCCCAACGAGGATGGTATCAATGATGTATGGATGCCGGTGCTCAGCAACTACAGCAACGATGCCTATGAACTGTATATTTACAACCGTTGGGGTCAGTTGGTCTTCAAGTCCAATGAGGTCCAAGCCGGTTGGAACGGCCTCGTCAACGGCAAGAACGCCCCGTCGGAGGTCTATACCTATGTGATCACCTATTACAATTTGCTGGGTAAGAAGATGATTCAGAAAGGCACGATTACTCTCATCCGTTAATCATTTCTATTCTGAAAATGAACAAGTTCAAGAAAAAAATCTCCTTATACGTCGTCGCGGCCCTGTTGGCCGTGACGGCGGTTTCCTGTCGTTATGAGGAAGGTCCGTTCCTCAGTTTCCGCAATCCCGAAGACCGGCTGGTGGGTTATTGGAAACTCAATCATGTGTTTTTGAATGGTACTGAGATCGACTCTACCGACGTACTTCCTTGCAAACCAGGGAATTACTATGCGTTCTTCACGGAAAGGATGGTCTCGGTTTCCGCTTTGGAAGGCAACACCTGGTACGAGTCGGTGTATGGGGTATGGGATTTTCAGAACAACTACAAGGACCTGTACGTCCAGTTCAGTCTTCGGAATAAAAAGTACAGTTATCTGGCTTCCATCAAGAAGTTGACGCGCGACAAGTTGTTCTACGAGTTCACGGACGCCAACGATGATACCTGGCGGTTTGAGTTCGACAGCCGATCGAGCATGTACTATTAGGGGCGCTGGTTGGCCGACCGCACCAGCTGTCCGCAGGCGGCGTCGATGTCCTTGCCGCGGCTGTGGCGCACGTTCACGATCATGTTCTTCGATTCCAAGAAGTCGATGAACCGTTGCATGTTGGCTTCCGGACTGGGTTGGAAGCCGCTGTCGGTGGCGTTGTATTCTATCAGGTTGATTTTCACCGGGAAGGCGGTGCAGAAACGGAACAGTTTGCGGGCGTCTTCCACGCTGTCATTCCAATCCTTGAGCATGAGATACTCGATGGTGATGCGCTTGCCGCTTTTTTCGTGGAGGTAGGCGAGGGCTTCGCGCAGTTGCGACAGCGGCTGGTGCTCGGTCACGGGCATGCGTGCCCGCCGTTTCAACTCGTCGGCGCAGTGCAGCGAGATGGCCACCTCGGGCTTGAAACCGTCGTCGGCTAACCGCCGGATGCCGTTGACGATGCCGACGGTGGAGAGCGTGATGCGCGCGGGCGACAACCCCGGACCCGCCGGCGACGTGATGCGCCGCACCGACTCCATCACCTGCTCGTAGTTGAGCAGCGGCTCGCCCATGCCCATATAGACGATGTTTGTAATGTTTTGGTCGTAAGCGAATCGCGCCTGTCTATCCATCAACATGAACTGGTCGAAGATTTCGGAGAAGTGCAGGTTGCGGATAAAGCCCATGGTGCCGGTGGCGCAGAAGGCGCAATGCAGGGCGCATCCCACTTGCGATGAGATGCAGGCCGTGACACGTCCGCCCGAAGGGATGAGCACGCCCTCCACCTGCGCACCGTCGTGCAGTCGGAAGATGAACTTCTGCGTGCCGTCGGTGCTGACCGCCTTCGCCGCGATCTCGGTATGCTGGAAGGTGAAGTTCTCTGCCAGTTTCTGGCGCAGTGCGGCCGACAGGTTGGTCATCTCAGCGAAGGTGCCGGCGCCACGTTTCCAGAGCCACTCATACACCTGCTTGGCACGGAATTTCTGCTCCCCTTCCTGTACCAGGAACTCAGTTAATTCGTCGGTTGAAATGTGTCGTATGTCGTTCATCTTTTGTCTATTTTGCAAAATGCTTCGAGGTACCAGGGCCAGTACTCGCGGGTGGTGGAGGTGTTGTGCCAGAGCAGCACGAAGTCGCCCTCGGCCGCCTCACAGGCCTCGCGCATTCCGATGATGGCCTCGGACGCCTCATACGGTGACAGTTGCCGGTACTTCACTAACGTGGTGTCCATTACGATGAGCGGGTGCTCGATGATGGAGGTGGGACGGTCGTTTTCGATGTCGTAGAGTGGGTAGGGATGGCAGGTGCCGCAACGGAAGCCCTCGAACTCGGCAAAGCCGAGGGTATAGTCGTCGGTGATGCCGGCGGACTGCCAGCAGCGAAGCGTCTGTGGGAGATCGCACCGCAGATAGTGCTGCCGCCCGATGGTGACGGGCTGCCCGCACACCTTCTCAATCCGCTCCTTCTCCAATGCGAGGGCGTCCGCGTTGAGTGCCGACTGATAGCTGCCGTGCAGTCCCACTGTCGCGCCCAGTTCCTGCAGGTGCCGGACCGCCGTTACGGCCTCGTCGCCGCCGATGTCGTAGGTGCAGTCCTCCTCGCCCGTCGTCAGTCCCTTCACAAAGAAGATGCTGTCGTGGCCGCGTTGATGGTCGGTGGCGTACAGCTGGTTGCAGGCCGCGATATACGGGTCGTTCATGAAGTTCTGACGGTAGGACTTGTAATGTTCCATGGACGCTCTAAAACGGCTGAAAGAGCGGTATTTGAGGAGATCTGCGAGGATGGTGCGCATGCTTTTGCGCAAACCGCCGAAGCGGGTGAGAATGTCGATGTCGTGCGTGCTGATGAAATGCGACGTGCGCGGCTCCACCCGCAGGGTCGGCGCCGCCTCACAAACCCATTGCCGAAGGAGCATCGCATATCCATCCACCATGGGCAGCGAGATGCAGTCGTACTTCTGCTGCAGACTGCCCTCAAGTAGAAAACGTCCGTGCGAGTCGCGCGGGTGGTCCGACTGCCACTCTTCCCACCGCGAAAGCAGCAGAAATGCGGGTGTCAACAGGTCGCAATGTAGCTGAATTTGCTGGTTTTCAATAGAATATGGAATCTCCTCTTCTCTTGTCGTAAATAAGGGTACGCAGTTCCAGTAGGAGTTATCGACATAGATAAGGGATGCCTTTCCCGCCAGCAACGCCGCTGTCTGTGCTTCTGTAAGCAGTGGAAAGAGCACCGTGGTCGATTCCACCGTGACCACAACATTCCCGTCTCCCACGGCAATCGTGGGTGTGGTGTGCGGGAAGGCCACCCGGAAAAGGTGGCGTACGGTGTAGTCGATGGCGGTGGGGGAGAGGTGCATGGCGCGGGCTATTCGGCCTTTGGCTCGCCCTCTTCCGCCGACGTCTCCTCTTTCTTCTCTTCCAAATCAATTAAGTTATGGTCAATCAGTTGATTGTACCATGCCACGACCTTCTTGATGTTGGAAACATAGACGCGTTCGCGATCGTAGTCGGGCAGCACCTCGGCGAAGTAGGCCTTCAGGGCGTTGCCGTCGTTGAGGTTGATGCTCACCTTCGCGCCATTCTCCTTTTTGAACATGGCGACGAAAACCGACTCCAGACTCACATCCTCGCCGTTGGTGAAGATGGAGATGTTCTCCAGGTTGGCCACGCCGTCGTGCGAGAAGGCCGGGAAGCGCTTGCCGTCGGTGAGGGATTCCACGATGAAGTTGTTGTTGCCTTTCGACACTAAAGTGAAAAGGCCGCTTTTTCCTGTGATGGACAATACTTTACTTAAATCCATTGTTCTATTTTCTGGTTAATGATAGTACTCTATTTTGCGTTCGATGACATACTGGCGCACGCCGTTGCGGGTGCTTTCCTGCGAGGTCCAGTTGCCCTGGGAATCGTGTTTGGAATATTCCGTGGTCACCTCCTCTAATTGGCCGGGCAGACTGCGCTGATAGACCTCCTTGAGCAGATGTCCGTCGGAGTTGTACTGGGCGTGGTAATACTCGACATTTCTGCCGTTGAGGGCCATGCTGCGGTTGATGACGTTGCCCTTGGCGTCGTACTCGATGGAGGAGCGCATGTAGGTTCCTTCGTCGCTCTTGGGCGACACCCACTCGATGAGCACGGGCAACCCGCTGGGGTTGTTGGTGTAGTTGATGAAATAGTGTTCGCCCTTTTCGGTGACGGAGATGCGTTCCACGTTGCCGTTGGCGTCGTTCTCGCAGTTCTGCTCGCGCATTAGCGAGTCATTCTGGTAGTACCGTTCTTGCGTACGGTGGCCGTTCTCGTCGTATTGGTAGAGGTAGTGCTGCTTGACGTTGCCGTCGCGGTCGCACTGTTCGCTGCGGACGACATGTCCTTTGGCGTCGAAGGTGATGCGGGTGGTGTAGATGGTGTCGCCGGCGGAGTTGGTCATGCAGTTGCCGCTGAGCCAGCCCGCTTCGTTGTAGGTTTCGACGTTGGTGGCTACGAAGACGAGGGAGTCGCGCCCGCCTTCAAGCGGCAGGATCATGTATTTGGTGTTGGTGACGCGCTTGACCTTCCCCAGCAAGTGGTTTTCTTGCAGACTGTTGCGCTCCGCGCTGGAGGCCACGGCAGGCGTGTCCGACTTCTTCTCGCGATGGCAGCCCGCGGAGAACAAGAGAAGGACGATGCAGGTCAGGACAATTTGCTTTTTCATGTGGGTGGATTAAAAAGTCGGCAAAATTACAATTTTTCGTTGAGTGAAACGACTTTCGGGGTGCATTTTTCTGCTTTGTCCCACAATTTTCCCTGCCAGGTGTCGAGTTCCGCTAATTTTTTCTCGATTTTTTGCAGGATGACGTCGTAGCGGGTAAGTCCCCAGTGGTTGACGGAGAGAAAGCGTGGCGGCACCTCCCCGGCGAAGCGCTCGATGACGAAATCGGGATTCAGCCGCTCGGTGATTTGAACGATGAAGTCAATGTAGGATTCTTGTGTAAAAGTATAAAAATCAGATGGATGGGTATTGAATTCCTGCTCCATAGCAGTCCCTTTGATGATTTGGAGTTGATGGAATTTGATGCCGTTGAGGGGCAGTCGATGGATGAGATTCAGGTCGTGGAGCCAATGGTCGGGGGTCTCGCCAGGCAGTCCGTAGATGAAGTGGCCGGCGCAGTGGATGCCGCGGCGGGCGGTGGCTTCGACAGCCCGGCAGGCGGTGGCGAAGTCGTGTCCGCGGTTGATGCGGCGCAGTGTTTCGTCGCGGCATGACTCGATGCCGTATTCGATGGACACGAATATGCGTTGTTGCAGTTCCGCGAAGAAGTCGAGTTTCTCGTCGTCGATGCAGTCGGGGCGGGTGCCGATGACAATTCCTTGGATGTCAGGGTGTTCGATGGCGGGTTGATAGATTTCGCGCAGTCGCGAGAGGGGGGCGTAGGTGTTGGAGAACGACTGGAAGTAGGCGAGATAGGCGCCGGCGCGGCGGTAGCGGTTGCGGTGGAACTCGATGCCTTCGTCGAGTTGCTGCGCGATGCTCTTCCGCGACGAGCAGTAGGAGGGGTTGAAGGCGGCGTTGAGGCAGTAGGTGCAGCCGCCCGTGCCGACGCGGCCGTCGCGGTTGGGACAGGTGAAGCCCGCGTCGAGCGCCAACTTTTGCGCCCGCGTGCCGAATCGTTGCTGTAAAAAACGCTTGTAGGAGTTGAAGCGTCGGCTGTCGCCCCACGGGTAGGTCATATCGCCGACTTCATTTTTTCCATGATGGAGGAGAGCATGTACTTGGCGCGGAAGAGTTGGATCTTCACGTTGTTCATGCTGATGTTTAACGTCTGGGCGATCTCTTCGTAGGAGAGTTCTTGAAAATAACGCAACTCGATGAGCGTGCGGTATTTCGGTCGCAGTTGATCCACGGCCCAGTGCATCATCTCGGCGCGTTCCTTCTGCATGTAGGTCTCCTCTTGCGACAGGGAGTCGTTGCTCTCGCAACTATTCTCGAAGACGCAGAAGTCCTCGTCAACGCACTGGGGCGAGGCGTTCTTGCGGCGCATGTAGTCGATGCAGTTGTTGATGGCGATTTTGAAGAGCCAGGTGGAGAAGGCATACTCGGTGGTGTATTTCTCCAGGTTCTTGAACGCCTTGCCGAACGCTTCGATGGTGAGGTCTTCGGCGTCGTAAGGGTTCTTCATCATCTTCAGGAGCGTGTAGTAAAGGGGATCTCGATAGTACCGCATCAGGTCAGAGTAGGCCTTCTGGCTGCCGTTCTCCAGTGCGTCTTTGACCAAAAGCGCGTCGCGCTTGGCTTTGTCGGTGGTGCAGTTCGTTATTTCCATTTTGCCTTTTCAAATTTCGATCCTAAATAAATCCACGGCCGCAACAGCGTGAGCAGCAGGTCGTAAAGAAGAAGACCGGGCAGCACGTCACGCTCGCCCAATTTGGTGGCGCCTTTGGTGAACACCCAATATTGCATGCCCATTTTCAACAGGATGGCCGCCGCGACGATGCCGAGGAATATCCAGTTGTGCAGCAGTCCGGTGATGACGATGGCGGCGATTGCGGCCGGGTGGAAGAGGAAGCATAGCCAGTTGTATAGATGGAGCAGTATTTGGGGGATGACTTTGTAGAAAGTGCGGCTGATAAGTGCGAACTTCTTGAGTTGGAACCACTTGGAAAACTCAATGGGGTACTGTTCCATGACGGCTTCGGGCGAGGCGACCACGTTGCAAGCGTCGCGTTTCACCGCCTCGTTGATGAAGATGTTGTCTTCGCCGAAGGGGAGGTGCGAGTGGCGGAAGAAAATCTCCTTGTTTTTGAAAAACAGGTCTTTGTTGTAGGCCAGGTTGCGGCCGTCGGCCATCACGGGCATGCCGCTGATGGTGTAGGAGAAGGCGATGACGGAGTTCTCGAGGGCGTCGTAATGCAGCAGTTTGTTGAAAAGTCCGGCGCGGCGCCCGTAGGTGGCGTGGCCCAAGACCACGCGGGTGCGGCGGACAAAGCGCCCCGCCACCTGCCGCAGCCAGTACGGACTCGACGGCTGGCAACTCGGCCCCGTCAGCAGCACCAACTCGTACTGCGCCGCCTGGATGCCAATGGCTAACGGGAACTTCTGCCCCTCGATGGTCGAGACTGAGGAGGTCATGTTCACGTAGTGCAGGTTGTGGTAGCGGTTCTTCATCTCAATCGCCAACTGCGGCGTCTCGTCCGACGAGTTGTCGTTTACTAACACCACCTCGTAGTGGGGATAGTCCTGCGTGAGCAGTTCGGGCAGTGTCTTCAACAGATGATGCGCCTCGTCGTGCGCCACGATGACGATCGAAATCGGCGGGAATTCCTCCGACAAAATGTGCTTTTTCTCCTTCCGGAAAACGAACTTTCCGTAAAATGCCAGGTAATACATCAGCAGTCCAAAGATGATGCAAGCCAATACCATCAAGAGGATGAGCGCGTAAGTCGGTAGATTTTCCAAGAGCATGGCAATGTGGATAATAATTTGCAAAGTTATGACAGACGTACCGATTTTTAGTTTAATTTTGCCGAAAATTACTAACAAAATGCAGTTCACAATAGAGCATCGCGACCCGCATTCCTCCGCCCGAGCGGGTGTCATCACCACCGACCACGGTCCCATCCAGACTCCTATTTTTATGCCTGTCGGTACTGTCGGTACCGTGAAGGCAGTACATATCAACGACTTGCGCGATCAGGTGCACGCGCAGATCATCCTCGGCAACACCTATCACCTCTACCTCCGTCCGGGCATGGATATCATCGAAGCCGCTGGTGGCCTCCACAAGTTCAACGGCTGGGACCGTCCCATTCTCACCGACAGTGGCGGCTTCCAGGTATTCTCCCTTGCCGCCTGCCGCAAGATCAAGCCTGAAGGTGTCCGCTTCCAGTCCCACATCGACGGCTCCCGCCACCTCTTCACCCCCGAGAAGGTCATCGACATCCAACGCTCCATCGGCTCCGACATCATGATGGCCTTCGACGAGTGCCCGCCCTATCCGTGCGACTACCACTACGCCCGCAAGTCGCTCGACATCACCCTCGACTGGCTCAGCCGCTGCTGGCAGCACTACCGCGAGACTCCGCCCAAGTACGGTCACTACCAATCGCTCTTTCCCATCATCCAAGGCAGTGTCTTCAAGGATCTGCGCAGCCGCTCCATGGAGGAAATCATCAAATACAACAGCGACGGTATCGCCATCGGGGGCATTGCCGTCGGCGAACCCACCGACCTGATGTATGAGATGGCCGACTTCTGCTGCCGGCAACTGCCCGCCGACAAGCCCCGCTACCTCATGGGCGTTGGCACGCCTGTCAACATCTTGGAAAACATAGCGTTGGGAGTCGATATGTTCGACTGCGTGATGCCCACCCGCAACGGCCGCAACGGCATGATTTTCACCTGGGAGGGCATGCTCAACATGCGCAACGAGAAGTGGAAGGACGACTTTTCGCCCATCGATGCCGACAGCGACCTCATCGCCGACCGCATCTACAGTCGCGCTTACCTGCGCCATCTTTACGCCGCCAACGAAATTCTCGGGCCTATGATCGGTTCCATGCACAACCTGCACTTCTATCTCGATTTGGTGAAGACCGCACGCCAGAAGATCGCCGAGGGTGTCTTCGCCGAGTGGAAGGATCAGGTGGTTCCCAAGTTGGCAACCCGATTGTAAAACTCAGTTATCCAGATATTTGCCGGCATTCTGCTCGAAATCCGAAAAGTCGGTGATTCGCAGCAGTTCCCGCAGTTCGTCGTCGCTCATTCCGACGAAAGTGGCAAAATAGTGCCACAACTCTTTCAATGTCGATAGGGCGCCGTGCTTGCCCCGCGCAGTCGCTACCGTGTCGGACAGGTCGTGGTAGAAGTTGGAAAAACGCTGTCGCTTAATGTCTTGCGGGATCGTGTGCCCCGCGTGGATCTCTTCCGCTAAGAAGATGTTTTTCAAAATGCCTCTACCCAGCATCACGGCATGTAGGTTTGGGAAGGCCGTGGCAATGGCCTCGTAGGAGGGCAGATCCACCACGTCGCCGCTATAGACCACGCGATGACGGCAGCGGTCCAGCAACAGGCGCAGCGCCGGCAGGTCGGGAGTGCCGGTATATTCCTGTACTCCCAGTCGCGGGTGTATCGCGATGAAATCCAACGGATAGGCGTTCAGCCGCTCCACAATCTCCATGCCTTCCGCGGGCGACTGCCAGCCGAGCCGCATCTTCACGGAGAAGGCGCAGTCGGTTTGGGAGGACACGGCGTGCGCCACCGCCTCCACGCGGTCGGGGTGGGGCATGATACCGCAGCCGCGCTGCTTGCGCACCACCTGCGCCGACGGGCAGCCGATGTTCCAGTTGATACGGCGGTATCCCATACCTTGCAGCGCACGCACCGTATCGACCATCGCCTCGGGCCGGTTGCCCATCAACTGCGGGATGACTTCCAGTCCGACGTTGTTCTCCGGCCGGATGTCGGTCCATTTGCGCACATTGAGTTGGGCGTCCTCCACGGCTGCCAAGAAAGGCGTAACCGCCGCGTCGAGCGAGCCGACGTGGCGGTTAAGACAGTTTCTGAAAAGGTGGTTGGTGATCCCGTGCAACGGGGCCAGCATCAGTTGCATGGTGACAACTTGTTAACGGACAATTACTTTCTGGCTCTTCACGTTGTCGCCCTGTTTCACCTGCAGGAGGTATATGCCGGCGGCTTGCTCGCTCACGTTGATGTCGTGGGCACCTTCCAGGTTGTCGGCGCTCCATACGAGGCGGCCGTTGTTGTCGAACAGACGGGCGGCGTAGGAGCCGTCGGCGGCGGGTGTCAGGGTGATGATGTCGGTGGCCGGGTTCGGGCGCACGCTGAAGATCGGCAGGCCGCTGATCTCGAAGATGGCGTTGCCGCTGCCTACGGTCACGTCGTCAACGAAGAGTTGGGTGTTCTCGTTGGACTGGCCGCTGGCGGTGCTGAAGATGATGTTCATGGTGTCGGGGACGACGCCCTCCATGCCCTCTTGCACTTCAATGGGGAAGGTGATTTGGGTGAAGTCGTCGATGTTGTCTCCCTGGAGGAATTCGCCCTTGGCCACGAGTTCGCGCTGGCCGTTGTTCCAGCGGGTGAGCAGCACGCCTGCGCGCAGGGTGTCCTCGGTGCTGGTGTAGGCGATCCAGGCGGAGCACTGTTCGGGCACGAAGTTGACGGGTACGCCGCCATAGACGTATTGTATCAGGTCGAGGGCGCTCAGGTTGAGGTTCTCGATGTTGTTGAAGTCGAGGTTGGCCAGTGCGTCGAGGTCGAATTCGCCGAGTTGTATCATGCCGGGCAGGTTCACGTCGCCGAACATGGTCACGGTGGCGTGCTGGGTGGTGATTTGTGCGCTGTATTCACCGCTGTGGCTGTCGCTGAAGCGGGTGGCGGCGTTGTAGTTGATGGAAACGTCAATGGGAATGGGGAATCCCATGCCGTCGTAGGTGAAGCTGAAGTCGCGTTGGAAGGCGCTGTTCCAGCCCACGGCGGTGTGGGTGTCGCTCCACTCTTCGAAGCCGGCATTGGGGACTTGCTGTGCGAAGGCCATAGTCGCGGCCATCACGAATGTCAACAGGGTAAAAAATCTTTTCATAATGGTTGTTTTTTTTGTTTTCAATGAATTTGCAAAATTACAACATTATTGGTAATGGGGTGGGGTGGGAGGATTTTTTTTCGATTTTTTTTAGATTGTGACGCAACCATCGCGCCTATCGTTGGGAAATTTGTCGCGGATGGCAATTGTGCCGTCGTCATCGGAAATTTTGTCGTGGACGGAACGTGTCCTACCAAGATGGATTTCCTGAAGGAAATCGTTCTGGGCATCTCGGCAGGGGTGGGCGTGTTTTCCTCTACAGGCGTTTTCTGCCTTCCAGATCTCCATTCTCTATATTCTTAATTCATTATTCTTCCAAAATCTAAAATTTGACAATTCCAGTATTTTACACTGTTAATTTTATATAAAATACAATGCGTTGATATTCAGAAAATAAAAATATTTATCAACATTTCCGATTACGCGTGATGTCTATAGTATCTTTGTGGCTAAACTAAAACTCATGGCGAAAAAGATGACATGAAAAGAGTCAAAGAGGCGGGAAGAGAAGAAGGAGTCTTGTCTGCTGCAAAAAAGACTCAAGTCCGTGGGCGTCTCTATCCCCACCATTGCCGAGGTTGCAGGACTTACACTGAAGCAGGTGGAGATGCTGTCCGTCGGGTGATGAGCCACCGTGTTTTCCGTTCGACTCTCATTCCCCTTCGTACACCTCGCCCAGCACCTGTTCTCCCATGTTGATGAGGATGCCGAAGAGGATGAAGGTGCAGAACAAGGTGGTAGATCCGCGGCTGATGAAGGGCAGCGTTTGTCCTGTCGCGGGGATCAGGTTGATGTTCGTGCCGATGTGGATGAAGACCTGGCCGATGAATAGCACGCCAATGGCGATGGGAAAGAGTTTGACGAAGTAGCCGCTCGGTTTGCGCGGTCCGTTCCGCTTTGCGCGTCGGAACAGCCGGAACCTGCGCTTGGGCGGGTCGCTGTCGTACGCCGGCGGCGCGCTTCCCTTGGGCTGAGCCACCCCTTCTATGCTTCGCGCTTTCCGTGAGATGAGCACGATGTTGTAGAAGATGATGAGATAGACCACCAGCAGCAACATGCCGACCCACACTGACAACTCCTCGCAGATCAGGGAGAAGACGTAGTCGTTCTCGCCTTCGGGCATCTTGTCCTTGATGATGCCCTTGCCGGGGTGTGGGAGTTGCGCTGACCGTGCCACGGCCGTGCGCGCCAATGTCATCTGCCGTCCGTACCCGGGAACGTCGCTCTCGCCGGTGAGCCAATATTTGATGCGGTTGAAGCCGGTGCCGCCGCGGGTCTTCGTCTCCTGCGCCAACTCCTCCTCGCTCTTGTTGCGGTCCATGAGGGCGCTGCCGCCGATGTACACGCCGCCCGCCAAACCGATCACCAACAGGAAAACCGCCAGGTGCTTTGGACGTGTTCCTGCCACGTAAAATACGGTGAAGCCGCTGGTGAACAGCAAGATAGCCGTTGAGATATTTCGCATGGCAATCGCTCCGGTGAAGCCGGTGAACACGATCAGTCGAATGATGTTCCGCTTTTCGTCAAGCCCGTTTTCCGAATTCATCTCGGCCGCCAACGTCGCACACAGATAGAAAAGGTATAGAATCGTGACAATGTAGAATGTTTGGAATGGAACACCACCCACCATCAGGCTTCTTCCGCCTCCGCCACGACCAAACAATATTGTCAATATCAATAAGATAGCGGCTATCCAGAGAGCTAACTTGTAGAATTTCGTCATCTTCTGATAGTCGATTTTCGAAACGACGAACATGACCACCAGTCCGCCGGCACCTTGCAAGATGGGCTGCCACAGCTCGCCTGTGAGACTGTACGACGCGATGACCGAGACGAACAGAAGCACAACCACCATCAGGTAAAACAACAACGTGTCGAAGGGCTTGGTCTTCATGTTACAACTGGGCTACAGATGATTTGAACTCGGAACCGCGTTCGGCGCAATTCGTTGCCGGCGTGCCGGGGCAGAAAAGCACCTCATCGCCTTGGCGACTGGAATAGAAGGCGATGCGCACTGCGGTCTCCAAATCCTCGCTCTGTTCATGATGAATGTTCAACGCTTCGATGAAACTGCGCGTTTGGTCGTCCTCTTCCCCATAGAACACGATGGCATTCACCTTCTGGATAATCAGTTGCAGCAGATCCACGCCGATGCTGTTCCAATCGGTGAATGAAGTGATCCACGTTGTCGGTTTGGTGCGGTCCGACAGAGCCATGTATATCCCATTGGCATTTTCCGAAGCCGCGTCGTTGATGAAATCGACGCCGCGGAACGACTTGACGAACTCCATCCGGTGCTCGGGCGTGGTGTCGGCCATCTGTGCCGCCAATTGCTGGTTGCGACGGTCGAGGAGTTCCTGGAAGTTACGTACGCCTGACGTGCCAATGGCGTAGTCGATGCCATATTCTCCTTTAATGCTTCTGCTTTTCATAACTATCTGAGTTTGAGTGTTACTAATGTTAATACGACTAATAAAATGCTGACCACGATGAACCGTTGTACGATCTTCGATTCATGCATCCCTTTTTTCTGATAATGGTGGTGCAACGGCGACATGAGGAAGATGCGACGCCCTTCGCCGTAGCGTTTTTTGGTGTATTTGAAATAACTCACCTGCATGATCACGGAGATGCTCTGGATGAGGAATACCCCACACAACAGTGGAATCAGCAACTCCTTGCGGATGATGACGCAGGTGACTGCGATGATGCCGCCCAGGGCCAGACTGCCGGTGTCGCCCATGAACACCTGCGCCGGATAGCAGTTCCACCAGTAGAAGCCGATGCAGGCGCCCAAAAGCGCGGTGATGTAAATAACCAACTCCCCGATATTGGGTATATACATGATATTCAGGTAGTTGGCAAACACTACGTTGCCGGATACGTAGGCCAAAATGGCTAATCCTACGGCCACAGTCGCCGAGGTGCCGGTGGCCAGGCCGTCGAGTCCGTCGGTGAGGTTGGCGCCGTTGGAGACTGCCGCGATGATGAAGATGATGATGGGAATGTAGAAGAGAAATGACCAGCGACCGTCCTCGTCGCCCAGCCAGCGGGTGAACCAGGCGTAGTCGAACTCGTTGTTCTTGACGAACGGGATGGTGGTCTTGGTAGAGTGTACCGAGGGGGCCTCCTTGCTCGTCATCGCTGTCTGAGCCAGAACGTTGCTCGCAGGCAGCGTGTCGTTGCCGATGGAGGCGTTCTCCGCGCTCATCTTCAGCAACTCCGAACTGCCGACTTTGGGCGCGGGCAGGTTCGCCTCCTCTTTGATGACCACCGAAGGATGGAAGTACATCACCACACCGACGACAAGTCCTAAAATGATTTGTCCCAGCAGTTTGGCTTTCGGGTGCAATCCCTCTTTATTCTTTTTGAAAACCTTGATGTAGTCGTCCATGAAGCCGAGTGTGCCGAGCCAGATGGTGGTGAAGATCATCAACAGTACATAGACGTTGTCGAGGCGGTTGAAGAGGAGCACGGGGATGAGGATGGCGGCGATGATGATGAGTCCGCCCATGGTGGGGGTGCCGGCCTTCTCTTTCTGTCCCTCCAGTCCGAGGTCGCGGATGCTTTCCCCGATTTGTCTTTGTTTCAACTTCCGGATCATCCACTTGCCGAAGATCATGGATACGATGAGCGAGAGGATGAAGGCGCAGGCGGCGCGGAACGAGATGTATTGAAACACCTGTGCGCCAGGAAGATTCAGTTTGTCCAACCATTGGAAAAGATAGTACAGCATGGCTTCCGTTATTATTTTTTATAGGGGATTTTCCAGTTATTGCACACCTCTTCGCTGTCATCGAAGTGGTGTTTCACGCCTTGGGCGTCCTGATATTTCTCGTGTCCTTTTCCGGCGATGAGAATGACGCCGTGGTCGGCGAGCATCATGCAGGCGGTTTGGATGGCCGAATGTCGGTTCTCGATGACGAGGGTGTTGTCGCGTTTTTCGTCGGGCACGCCGGCCTCCATCTGCCGCAGGATCTCGTTGGGGTCTTCCCAGCGCGGGTTGTCGGAGGTGAGGATGACGCGGCTGCTGTATTTGCAGGCGATGCCGGCCATGACGGGGCGCTTGAGGGCGTCGCGGTTGCCGCCGCAGCCCACCACAGTCAGCACCTCCTCGTCGGCGTTGGTGATGTCGCGGATGGTGGTGAGCACGTTCTCCAGGGCATCCGGGGTGTGGGCGTAGTCGATGACCGCCACGCCGCCGCGACCGTTGCGGATGACGTGGAAGCGTCCCTCCGCCGCACCCAAATTGCTCATTTTCATCAAAATCTCATCCTTGTCGCCCCCCAGCAGCACGGCCGTGCCATAGATGGCCAGCAGGTTGTAGGCGTTGAAGCGTCCCGACAGGCGGAAGAAGCACTCGGTGCCGTTCACCTGCAGGTGCAGTCCCTCGAAGGCGTTCTCTAAAATCTTACCCTTGAACTCGGCGTCGTGTTGCAGGCCGTAGCGGTGCACTGCCGCCGCTGTGTTCTGCACCATCACCAGTCCGTTCTTGTCGTCCACGTTGGTGAGTGCGAAGGCGTTGGCGGGCAGTCCGTCGAAAAAGGCCTTTTTCGCCTGGATGTAGTTGGCGAAGGTCTTGTGAAAGTCGAGGTGGTCGTGGGTGATGTTGCTGAAGATGCCGCCGGCGAACTGCAGCCCCGCGATGCGGTGCTGGCAGATGGCGTGGGAACTCACCTCCATGAAGCAGTATTCGCACCCTTCCGACACCATCTCTGACAGCAACTCGTTGAGTGTGAGCGCATCGGGAGTGGTGTGCGAGGTGGCGATCTCGCGTTCTTTCACCTTGTTCACGATGGTGGAGATGAGTCCGGTTGCGTGCTTCATTTCGGTGAACAGCCGGTGCAGCAGGGTCACGGTGGTGGTCTTGCCGTTGGTTCCGGTGATGCCTACCAATTTCAGTTTCTTGCTGGGGAAGTCGTAGAAGGCGGCGGCGAGTTCGCCCAGGGCGATGGCGCCGTCGGCCACGCGCACGTAGGTGACTTCGCTGTGGATGTTTTCGGGCAGGTTTTCGCACACCACTACGCCCGCGCCGTCACCGATGGCGTTGTCGATGTAGCGGTGTCCGTCGGTCTGCGTGCCGCGTTGTGCCACGTACATCACCGTGGTGTCCGCCTGGCGGTGTGTGGCCACCTCGCGCGAGTCGAAGACGATGGCGCCCACCACTGTCTCACGCGGGCCGATGACCTCCAACGAGGTCGTATGCGATAAAAGATATGATAGAGTTTTCACGTATCAGTTAAAGGTTTCAGGAAAATGGTTAATGGGAAGGGGGAACAACGTAGGGTGAACAACAAAGGGGAGGTCCGGACTTAGCCGGTGGATAGGACTAATTTGACTGTTTTATTGGGAATGTCAACGGATTGGCTTTTGACGGTGCCGCGGCCTTGGAGGATGGCGCGGAAGCCGGCGCGGCGCAGTTCGGTCACAGCGTCGGAGGCGTTGAGCCCGATCACGTTGGGGGCGCCGCCGATGTTCTTTTTGAGCACTACCGGTCGCAGGCGTGCCGTGGAATCCTGCGTGGTGGCGTAGTACTGCTGTTGGCTGCTGACGTTCAGTTTGAGGTTGTATTTTTGGGATATCCGCTGTAGCGAGGTGCTGCGGACGGGGTGGTGGAACTGCGGCGGGGTGGTGGTCTTCGCCAGTTCGTGCGGCGGGTTGAGGATGCGCTTCGCGATGTTGGCGAACACGGTGATGGCGTTGCCGCTCGAAGCGGGGTAGGGGGCGTCGAAGAGATAGACGATGCAGGTGTATTTCGGCTTGTCGGCGGGGAAGTAGCCGCAGAACGACACGGCGTTGCGCTTCTTGTTGTAGCCGCCGAGGTTGACGTCGTAGATGTCGCGGGTGCCGGTCTTGCCTGCGAAGTCGATGCCGGGTGCCACCCGCCGTGCGGCGTTACGCGCCGTGCCCGGGGCCTCCTTCACCACCGCGTGCAGGATGTCCTGTGCGATTGCGATGGTCTTGGGGCTTGCGATCTGGTCGGCGATCACCACTACGGGGTACTCCGTCACCTTGCCCTCCACGCGGGTGTATTTCACGAAGCGTGGCTGCACCATCTTGCCGCCGTTGGCTACGGCGTTGTAATAGACCAGTGTCTGCATCGGCTGCATGTTGAAGGCGGCGCCGAAGTAGCGGGAGTATTGTTCCTCGAAGATCCTTGTGTCGGGCCGCAGGTTCGCCACAGGCGGCAATTTGCCGATCTGCGCGTTGTAGCCCACCGTGATGTACATTGAGTTCAACTTCTCCACATAGTCCGAGAATTTCGGGAAGGCGTAGCGCATCATGTTCACCACGCCCACGTTTGATGACATCTGGATGATCTCTTTCACCGTGGCCTTGGCACTGGCCTTGGCGTCGGTCTTATCTTTCTTGTAATAAACACGTTTGCCAACCTTAAAGGTGTCTTGGTGCGCGACGAACGTGCGGGTGGTGTCGCCGCCCGTCTTCTCCAAATAGGCCAGCAGCGAAGCCAGTTTGAAGGTGGAGCCCGGCTCCGAGACCTCGGCGACCATCGCGTAGTTGCGGGTCTCCTTGTAGAGCGTGTCGCCGTTTTCAATCACCCGTTCGAAGTTGGATATGCCCTTGATGTCGCCTGTCGCCGTCTCCATCACGATGGCGCAGCCCCACTTCGGGGAGGCGACTTTGCACTGGTCGAGCAGCGACTGGTGGACGATCTTCTGGATCTCCACGTTGAGGGTGGTGTGGACGTCGCCGCCCTGCACCGGCGGGTTCTCGTTGGTCAATGGGATGGAGATGCCGTTCATGTAGAGCCGGCGGTTGGTGCCCGCCTCGCCTGCGAGGATGGGGCTGAACATCGCGCAGCCGTCGATGCCGTTCTTGAGTTTCGGATCACCCAGGATGCGGGTGGCGAGGTCGCCGTAGGGACGTAGGCGCAATGTCATGTTGGCACCTCCCTTGTCCAGGATGTTGGGGAAGCGCACCTTCTCGCGCCCGGCCAGACCGTAGCGCCCGAGGTCCTTCTTGTCGATGGTACGGCTGAAGACAGGCATTTTGCGGATGTCTTCAATATCCTTATCCACAATCATTTGCTTATACACCACCACCTCGTGTTCCTTGAAGAGTTGCACCCGTTTATGGTCTTTAAGTGCTTTGCTCAGTTCACTACGGTAGTGTTCGTAATCGTATTTCGGATAGCGTTCTCCGAACTGTTTGAGGAACATGCGGGCCAAGTCGCTCACCAGTGTGTCAAGGTAGGGTGACCCTTCGGGGAAGAACTCGTGCTTGGTGTTGAATTCGCGACCGTCGATGCCGATGGGATATACCCGCACCGTGGTCACTAACGGGCGGCCGTGGTCGTCGTAGATGGTGCCGCGGGTGGGGTTGACGTAGTCCTCCACCACGCAGTTGTTGCGGGCCGCTTCCGATAGCGTGTCGAACTGCTCTTGGGTGTAATAGGTATATAAGTCCTTGTCCCCGTTGAACTTGTCGCGCTGGAAGAAGGCCAGGTTGATGACGCCGAGCAGACAAGCCACCAGCATCACGACACTGAGGATCGTGATAGCGTTGATTCTACTATCCACTGTTTTGAAAAGGCGTCTCATTTGTTGATTTCGTAATAGTCGTATTCTTTAATGTCTTCGAAGCCCTCTTCGCGTGCCTTGGCGCGCTCTTCCGATTCCTCCATCAGCACCACGTCGTTCACGTCTTTCAGTTTGAGCATCAGTTTGCGGTGGGTCTCTTCGAGTTCCTTGATCTTGGCCTCTTTTTCGTCGATGACGCGTTCGTTGTGGATGAACAGCACGGCGACGATGGTGAGGGTGATGACCCAACCCAGCCACTTGCGCCACGAGCGGAGGAGGTGGCCGCCGCGGGCCATCTCGGCGAAGAAGCGGCCTGCGCGGCCCTGGGGCTTCTCCTTTTTCTGCTGGGGTGTGGGTTGGTGGTACATGGTGGATTATCTCGGGTTGGGGGATGCATTGCGTTGGGCGACGCGCAGTTTGGCGCTGCGGGCGCGGGGGTTGTCGGCCACCTCCTGCTCGTCGGGCAGCAGCGGTTTGCGGTTGACGGGGGTGAAAGGGCAGAGGGGCTGGCCGAAGAAGTCCTTTTCGACGGTGCCCTCGAAGTTGCCGGCGCGCATGTAGTTCTTCACCAACCGGTCCTCCAGTGAGTGGTAGGAGATGACGGAGAGGCGGCCGCCGGGCTTGAGCGCGTCGGCGGTCTGCGACAGGAACTCGCGCAGCGCCCCCATCTCGTCGTTCACCTCGATGCGGAGGGCTTGGAAGATCTGGGCGAGCACCTTGTTCTCCTTGCCGCGTGGCAGCAGGGGTGACATGGCGTCGGCCAGTTCGGTGGTGGTGCGGATGCCGTTCTCCTCGCGTCGGCGCACGATCAGGGCGGCCAACTGCCGTGCGTCGGAGAGTTCGCCGTAGCGGAAGAAGATGTCCGCCAACCGTCCGGCGGGGTAGGTGTTCACCACCTGTGCCGCCGTCACGCCGCGGTCACTGTTCATCCGCATGTCCAGTTCCCCTTCCATACGGTGGGAGAAGCCGCGGTCGGCGGTGTCGAACTGGTGCGAGGAGACGCCGAGGTCGGCGAGGATGCCGTCGGCGGGGTAGGCGTTGTGGTATTGCAGGAAACGCTTGAGGTGGCGGAAGTTGGCGGCCACGAAGGTGACTCGGTCGTCGGCGGGCACGTTGGCGGCGGCGTCGGGGTCCTGGTCGAAGGCGACGAGGCGTCCCGAGGGACCGAGCAGTTCCAAAATGCGGCGCGAGTGGCCGCCGCCGCCGAAGGTGACATCGACGTAGGTGCCCGCCGGATCCACCGACAGGCCTGCCACCGACTGTTCCAGAAGGACAGGGTTATGGTACATTCACATCCTCCTTTCGGTTGATGTCGAACTTGCCCGAGTGCATGGCGGCGTTCAGCTCGGCGTACTGCTCCGGGGTCACCGCGTCGCATTCCGCGTTGAAGGCCTCCACGTTCCAGATCTCGATCTGCCCGTTGTCGAGCACCAGCACCGCCTCGCCGGCGATCTTGTACTTCTCCAACAAGTTCTTGGGCAGTACGATACGGCTCTGCGCATCACACTCCAAGTAGGCGCTCTGCCGTAGCAGGATGTTGCGGTATCGCTTCACTTCCACCAAGTTGCGGTCCAAAGAGTCGAGGAAACGCACTTGCGCTTCGTAGGCGCTCTGGGTCCACAACATGATGTGCTGGCCGAAACCCACCGTGGCCCAAAAGCACTGGCGGTCGCTCTCCGCCAACTCCCGCAGCAACGCTGTGGGCAGTTTCAGCCGACCGTTCTTCTCCAGTGAGACTTCGAACCAACGATATTTTATTCCAGCCATTTTCGTGTATAAAAAGTGCGACAAAATTACGACTTTTAATTTTATTTTTTCCACATTTTGAAAAATATTTTTGTTTTTTCTCTATTTTTCTTTGTAAATAATTGAAAATCAGTATGGAATAAAATGGAGATTTTTTATTTTCAAATTCAACTTATAAACAATAAACTTTTGAAAATTCTTGATTATCAACAAAAATGTGTGAGTTTTATCATTCTGTTGAAAATCAGCAATATATTTATTATATAGTATAAAACTGAAATTTTATGGAAAAAAATGGAAGATTTCGGAAGAAAATGGGCGCAGGCGGTGTGAAAAAGGCGCATGCGCTGCATCTTCAGCAACGAACGAATATGATGACAGACGTCACTCCAAGGGGGGCGTTTTGTTTGTTGGAGTGATGGGTTTTGCAGTTGGGAGTGTCGGATAAAGGGGGGGGATACCTAAATGTTATTAGTTGTAAAAATTTTTGTATTTTTGCGCGGTTTTTGCAAATCTTGAAATTATAAAAAAACACGCCGTTATCTACAAAAAAAACGATTATTAACTTATTATGAATGAGAATGTTGATCTAATTATTCCCAGTGACGTCTGCTATGGAGATGTACACGGAGTTGCGGGATTGGAAAGAAAATAATTCCTTTTTTTGCCCTCATCGTTCTTTTTTTAAACCTTTTGCAACCTCTTTTTGTCTTGCAACGGGGTTCTTTTATTCAGAAAAAAATAAAAATCAATCATAAAATGAGAAAAAAACTACATTTTTCCCGTCAACAATTGCGGTTTTCAGTACTGCTCGCTTTGATATTCATCGGCTTGGGGATGCAGTTGGGTTTGCGTGCGCAGGGGACAGGTACCGAGGCCGATCCTTTTTTGATCAACAGCAAGGCCGATTTGGAGAATCTGCGCAACTGCGTCAATTCCGGCGCTGTATTTTACTACAACACGACCACCAACACGTTCACCACGAGCAACGGGACGGGGTTTGTTTCCATTCCGCGCGCGGGCGAGGGCAAGTTTTTCAAGTTGACGGCCGACATCACGCTCAACAGCGGTGACGTCGCGGCCTACGATGGCGAATCGACCGTGGGTTGGGAAACCTGGACTCCCATCGGGTCTCAGACGGTGCCTTTCAACGGCACCTTCGATGGAGACTTTCACCTCATCAGTGGTTTGTATGTAAACCAAGCCACAGACAATGCCGGCTTCTTCGGGCAGACTTCCAACCACGCCACCATCAAGCAGTTGGGCATCGTGAACAGTCATGTGGCAGGAGGTAGTTCCTGTGGCGGTATTGTGGGGTATGCTCTGGCCGGCAACATCGACAAGTGCTTCTACACGGGAGCCGTCAGCGGTACGGGAAGTTACGTGGGCGGTTTGGTGGGCCAGATCTCCTCGGGAACCATCATCAGCACTTGTTATACCAGTGCCACTGTGAGTGCCGGCGGGTCCCAACTCGGCGGACTTATCGGCCGTATCAACAACCCGTCGCCGGCCTGCACCATCCAGAATGTCTATGCCGCCAGCGTAGTGACTGGAACCTTGCAGTTCACGGGTGCCTTGGTGGGTGAGAACCTCAATGTATCGACTTCTTTTTCAAACGCATACGCGAACAAGCAGTTGGTCGCGCTGCAATACTTCACGCCCAACTCGATCGGCACGCAACTATCCACTGCCGTGATGACGGCCGACGACTGGCGCCCCAGTTCCGGTTTTGATTTGACTCCCGGCGGGCTGTATCCCATCATTCACGGGTTCTCCTTGGACAGCAGCATGGTTCTGTTCTCCGTTGTCCACATCATCCTGCCCGATGGGGCCACACTTTCCGACCTCTCCGCTGTGGATGAGATCACCTTGAGTGGCACGCCGCAGGGTGTTACGTGGTCGATGGAAGAGATGGTGGGACTTGCCGAACTCACCAGTTCCAACACACTCGGCATCACTGGGCAGAGTTACGTAATCTTGCGCGCCTCTCGAAGCGGCACTTCCCGCGTCTATCTGTTGCAATTTGACAAGACCCCGTACATTGGTACTGAAGCCAACCCGTTCACCATCAATAATTTGGCTGATTTGAGCGCGGTGCGCAACGGCGTCAACACGGGTGTTTCCTTCTCGTACAAGCATTTCACCGTGCCGGCGTTGGGTGAGAACACCCACTTCTTGCAAACCGCCGACATCACTCATACCAGCTCCAACTGGAACAGTATCGGGTGGAACGAGACCACCCCCTTCAAGGGGATCTACGACGGTGGCAACCACGCCATCATCAATTGGAAAAACTCAACCGCTGCCTCGGCTTTCTTCCGTTACACCGAGAACGCCACCATCAAGAACCTTACGATGAGAAAGGTGGGTACTGCCAATTATGCCTCCCTCATCTACTCGATGAACGGCGGCACGGTGGACAACTGCCATTCCGTGGGGAGCACTACGGTCAAGGGCGGTTTGATTCACATGACGGCTGTGGGAGAAAACACCTGCTACATCCGCAAATCCACGAACAGGAACAATTTCACGCCCCCCAGCGGTGCCACTGACATGGGCGGCATCGTGAGTTACGTAGGGTCTGCGATGAACTACATGGACAGTTGCCACAATTACGGAAATTTGAGTGATGGAGTCAGAATGGGCGGTCTGGTCGGATGCATTACGGCCAATGCCAATGCGGAGATTCACATCACCCACTCGTCCAACCAGGGAAATATCACCAGTACCAGCAGCAGCAACGATGCGCGCGTAGGCGGTCTTTCCGGTGTGTTGAATGCAGCCAGCACTATCTCATACAGTTTCAACAAAGGAAACGTGTCGGGCTATGCGGACTATGTCGCAGGCATTGCGGGTGCTGCGGCAACCGTAAGATATTGCTACAACTTGGGAAGTGTCACGGGCGGCAACAACAGCAATGGTTCGGTACGTCATTGTTTTGTGATGGGCATCTCCGTCTCTGCCGCAACGATGTGCTTCAATGCGGGTAGGATCACCAACCGGAGCAGCAACTCGGCGTATGCCATTTCATCAAATGGCGGCACCGACTGTTTCAATGCGGGTGAGGTGATTACCGCCATCGGCACGGCGGTGAGTCTATCCAGCGGCAACCGAGGTTACACCATCGGACGGCTTTCCGGCAGCAGTGCTTCCATAGGCGGAAGTTTCGTGGACAAGACCAGGACGCCTTCCTATTCCTCCCGCAACAACGCTGCGGTCAAGACCACCAGCCAAATGACGGGCAGTCAGTTGAGTTTGGGCAGCAACTGGGTATATGCGACCGGCCGCTATCCCCGCATCAACGGACTGGATACGCTCGCCATCAGCAAGGCCCTCTGTCTGCCGATCACGTTGGCGGGCACTGATGATGTCGATCATGTGAGCGCCAACTTCACCGTGGCCAGCGACTATGGCATACAGTGGCGTATCGATGGAACTTCCGGGGCCACTATTTCGGAACCTTCGGGCAACGTCCAGACGGTGACGCTGCCTTCCACCCGCACGGGCGGCAACATCATCTTGGCCGCCTATAGGGGCGACTCCACCTACTATCGGATCACCCTGCGTATGGCGGTTGCCGCTCCCACAGCCCCCTTGACGGTTGACAATCTCACTGACTTGCAGGCCTTGCGCGATGGCATCAACAGTGGTGCGGCCTTTGCCTACAAGGGGACAGCCGTGCCCGCCAGTGGCGAAGGCACCACCTTCAAGATGACTGCCGACATCACGATCACCGGCGGCATCAACTGGGTATCCATCGGGTTGGACGAGAATCCCTTCAAAGGAATATTCGACGGAGATGGCCACAACATTAGTGGTTTGAGACAATACAATGCCGACCATGCCGGACTGTTCGGCTATGTGGAGGGCGGCACCATCAAGAACCTCAACTTAGTCAACGTCAACATCGACAAAATCTTGTACGGCGGTAGTGTCTGTTACGTCTTGCGGAGCGGTGTCATCGACCATTGCACCGCAGCCGGCACGTTGGCGGGCGGCGGCAGCGAGTATCACGGGCATCGTCAGATTGGCGGTATCGTCGGCTCTGCCAGCCATGCGTCTTCCATCAAATACTGCACCAACTATCTCACCATCACAGGTTCGACCTACTGTTCTGTGGGCGGCATCATCGGCAATGGCAATAGCGACACCCGCATTGACACTTGCATCAACGCCGGCGACATCTCCGGAGCGGAGTTCATCGGCGGCATCTGCGCCAACGGCGGCAAGATGTATGGGTGCATCAACTACGGCAATCTCACCGGTCAAACGTTGTCTCGCGGCATTGCCGGCATCTCCGTCCAAACTATTGATGGACATGGTTACGCCACCAACTCCAAACCCGGGTGTGTGTATGGATGTGTCAACAGTGGGAAAATTGCCGTTCCGATTGTCTCCAGCACCTGTTATATCGCAGGTGTGGCCTCGCGGTCCGACACCGTGGACCATTGTTACAACGTGGGTATGGTGGAAGGCAACAACGCCAATTACGCATCGGGTGTGGCGGCCAGCGCCACAACGGTCAGATACAGTTTCAACGCGGGTCCTGTGAAGGGATCGGGAACGACCGTCTGCCCCGTGTGGAGCGGTACGGGAACCCGTAACTTCTACGATAGTCAGATGAGCATCGCGACCGAAGACAGGGCCACGCCCAAGACCACGATAGAGATGTGCTCCGACAATCTGCGTCCATATCTGCAGTTAGATGCGAACTACGTCTATCAGGACAGCATGTATCCGCGGATCAAAGGTATCGAGAACCTTTCGGCTTCGAAGGCCATCGCTTCGCCCATCTTCTTAGTCGCTACCGACGCCGTCACCTTTGTAGATAGCAATTTCCGAACGGGTGGATGCGCCGACCACAATGTGGTTTGGACCTCCACGGGCAATTCGCTCGTTGTCTCGGGTTGCGCGGACAGCATCGCCAATCCGGGCATGCCCGACATGCAGGCATCCATCAACGATACCCTTTATAAAGTGGTGCCTTTACAGGTGCGTATGGACGCCTTCATCATCAAGGATCGGAACCAGCTTAATGCCTTCCGTGCGCGAATCAACGGTAACAGTGTTTTCTACTATAATGCTGCTGACTCCACCTATTGGGCCAGCAATCCTTCCAACAATTACATTACGGTGCCGAAGTTGGGTGAAGGAGCGACCTTCCGTCTGTACCAGGACATCGACTATGAGGGAGCGACCATCGGAACGCCTATTGGCGGACAGAATGCCTCCACCGCCTTCAAGGGGACTTTCGATGGGGACAACAAGATGATCAGCAATTTTGTCATCTTGAGCAGAAACGACGGTACCATGGGCTTCTTCGGCTATGTGGATAATGCTTATATTCGGAACTTGATTTTGGATCACGCTTCCGGAACCTTCTCCAGTTCGCATGGCGGTGTTCTGGCTGGACAGATCTATACCAGTACCATCACTAATATCACCATTCAGAACAGCCGTCTGCAATCCTCTACCAGTTATCTTGGAGGTATCGCTGGCTACATGCAATCCTCCAATTTGTCGTATATTCATTTGATAGACAATGAGTTTTCTGGAACATCTTACGTTGGTGGAGCCGTCGGTAGCGTGCAAGGCAATGCGATAAGTTACTCCGATGCCCTTCGTTGCACGGTGACAGCCAGTGGGAATTATGTAGGTGGTTTTGCTGGTTATATCACGCAGGCAGGTGTTGGTTTTACGCAGAGGTACATCAATGTTGACACATGCCACGTCAGTGGTGTGAGTAATGTGGGCGGTTTTGTCGGTTCCCATGTTTACAACCACGGCGGAACTCCCGTGTCGATCCACGTGCATGGTGGCGATGTCACAGGCACTGGAAGTAACGTGGGTGGCGTATATGGGTCTGGTGGTGGATTGGGTGGAGACGGTGTGATGTCGAACAGCGCCAGGGTGACGGGAAAAAACAACGTGGGCGGCATCGTCGGAAACAAGAGCCACCGTGATATGAGCAACTGTATCAATACGGGAGAGGTCACGGGAGAGGATTATGTCGGCGGTGTCGTCGGCAATGAATCCCACCCCAGCGGCAACTATAAAATCTCCTATTGCGTGAATGCGGGTAAGGTGACGGGGCGCAACTATGTGGGCGGCATCCGTGCCATCTCGCACCATACAGACAACAGCACCACCACGGGTTGCCTCAACCTGGGTGATGTGACGGGCGAGACTTACGTGGGTGGCATCACGGGATTCGGACAGGGCAAAATGACTCAAAGCATGAACGTAGGCCGGATTACCGGCGTGGCTTATGTGGGTGGATTGGTCGGACAGCAGACCAACTACCCGGGCTTTTCCAAAACCGTCTCAAGCGGCATCTCCTGTGGACAGGTCTATGGGGATGACTATGTAGGCAGTATCGTGGGCGACTACGAGCCCGGCACGGTCACCGGATGCTATTACGACAAGCAGATGTCGCAGGCCAAGGGGCTGGGCACTACGGGTGCGGATGCCGCAGGCGTGGCCGTAGGCAAATACACCCGGGAGATGATCGGCACGGCGTTGACGGGCATCTCCAGTGGCTTCACCAAGACTTCGGGGCTTTATCCCATGCCGACTTCCATCGCGAATTCGGGAATAGCAATGAATGTGGCTGCCGCGCGGGTGGCTGCCGCGCCGGTGGTCTTGGCCGACACGGTCACCACGGCCACGGTGCCGGGCATACATGGCTATGAAGTCGCCCCGTCCGTTGCGAACAACGTGCAGTGGGCACAGACGGCCGGCAACATCTTCCTGCACACCTCTTCCACCTTCGTGGTCAACAACTCGGGTATGGCGGTACTCACCGCTTCGCTGGAGGACGGGAAGGTTGCCAAGAACGTCTATTTCGTGGTCGGCATCAGCCGCGACCTGCCGTTCATCATCAAGGATTACGAACAGTTGACCAACTTCACCAACTTGATCAACTCGGGCAGCAGGTTCTATTATGACACCCAGGACTCCACCTTCTACGCCAACGATCCCGGCAACATGTCGGCCATCGCGGTGGCCGTGGGAGGCGAGGGCTACTTCTTCAAGCTCGGCTTCGACCCCTCCTTCCAGTTGGAGACGTGGGCGGGCCGCATCGGCACCACCGCTTCGCCTTTCCTGGGCGACTTCAACGGTGGCAATCACATGGTCACCTATCTTCCCAAATCCACGACCGACACTTCCGGCTTCTTCGGCTATAATAGGGGCATCATCTACGACCTTACGGTCACGCCCAACATGGCCAACGACAGCATCCACGATGTGGTCGGCGCGCTCGTCGGTTACAATGCCGGCAGGATCTCCAACTGCCATGTCGTGAACGGCAAGGTGTGGGGACGCAGCAATGTGGGCGGTGTGGTCGGTGTCAACGCCGGCTTCATCACCGACTGCCACAACAGTGCGCAGGTGACCGCCTCTTCGAATGTGGGCGGCGTCTGCGGTCTCAACGAGAACTCCCTGTCCAGCGTCTTCAACCTGGGTGACGTGTCGGCGTATGCCACGACCAACACCTATCTCGGCGGCGTAGTCGGCTGGAACAAAGCGATTCTTACCGACTGTTACAACGTGGGCAATATCACGGCCACGGGAACTTCCAGCAAGTACGTGGGCGGCGTGGTCGGCTACAACGGCAGCGACAACTTCGCCCGTGCCTATAACGTGGGCCAGATCACCGCACCTTCACTTGCCGATGCGGGTGCCGTGGTGGGCGGGAGCACCAACACCGTCATCCCGTCGCTGGCTTTCGACAACCAGATGTGTACCTCTGTGACGACGGCCTTCCCGTCATCGAATAACAACGCCACGTCATCTTTCACGGCTGATATGACGGGTACATCCCTGAGTGCGTTGCTCGGCAACGAGCACTGGGTGTATTCCGACAGTCTGTATCCTCGTTTGGCCGGCATGCAGGACCTCAACGCCTCCATCCTTTCCACTTCGCCGATCTTCCTGACCGGAGGCGAGCGGGTGACCAGTGTGGGACATGATTTCAATGTCTACACGGCCGGCGGCACTGTCGATTGGACATCGACCACCGATGCGCTTGACATGAGCGCCCTGCCTTTGGTCTCCCGCATCAAGTGCGGTACGCCTGTGTTGACCGCCACCCGCGGCATCGAGCACAAGACCATCGCCCTTGAACTTGAATACACAGGTTCGGTCATTGTGGAAGACACCACTTGCAGCGAGCCATACACTTGGGACGTTGACGGCATCACCTATTACAGTTCCAACACTGTGTTGGTGAACCGCACTGTCGATGGATGTCCTTATACCTATACCCTTAGAATCACCATTCCTGCGCCGCTGCAACTCGCCATCGACTCGACGGCGGAGAGTTGTTACCATGCGAATGACGGTGAGATCACGACCACGGTCACGGGTGGTTTCTCTCCCTATTTTTATGAATGGAGAAATGAAAGCGATGCCGTGGTGGGCACGGGTGCCAACTTGGACCACCTCGTTCCGGGGCGTTACTTCCTTACGGTGATGGATACGGTGAATGCCGACCATTGTCGTTTGGACAGTGCGGCCACCATTGATGCGGCCACGCAGTTGGTTATGCATATCGACACGGCCCATGCCGGTTGCTACGGCAGTGTGGATGGCTTCTTCACGGTCTCTTTCCAGGGCGGCAAGGCCCCTTACGTTTTGTCGTGGTCGGGTGCCGCTTCCGGCAGTCGCGACATTAGCGACCCGCAGCCGACCGGCTACACGGTGGATGCCCTTCCCGACGGCAACTACGAGATCAGAATACAGGATGCCAATCACTGTGAGACCATTGTGGACACGCTTCTTCAAGAAGTCTCCACTCCTTACGTCGTCACTGCTTATAGTGAAGAGAAGATGTACGATGGGGTGGCGGTCCATGCCAACCAATATAGTTTGAAGATCGGAGACGCTCCTGCTACCACCTACTACTCCAACTTCACGGTGACGCTGGCCAATGGCGACCAGTTGACCGCCGAGGTGGAGGCCGATGAGTGTCTTGATGCGGGCACTTACCGCAACAACGTACTTTCGTGTGTGGTGATGCGGGGCAGTCAGGATGTGACCTGCCTTTACAACCTGACCGCCGTTAACGGCAATGTGGTGATCCAGAAGCGCAATGTCGTCATCACTTCTGCCGACAGCACCGCCTATTACGACAACACCCAACCCGACAGGCAGCTAAACTGCAACCGTGTTGTGGTTACGGGCGACGGTTTCACAGCCGCCGACGCCGCGCTCGTCACCTACACCTACACAGGCGGCCAGGTGGGCGGCGGCTCGTCCTACAACACTTTCACCATCAACTGGAACGGCGTCAACGACGACAACTACACCGTCTCCACCGTCAACGGTTTGCTTACCTTGATAGAAAACGGTGTGTTGGTGGTGCGTGCCGCCAATCTCAACCGTACCTACGACGGGACCTCCAATGTGTATGCCCCGACGGCTGAAGGAACGACCTATACGGTAACGGCTTACTATGTGAGAGATTTGGGCGGTGGGGTCGTAGATACCGTCTATGGTCTAGGCCCCGAGTATCATGTGGATGTGGTGATGAACAACGGCGCCACCATCACGATGAAGGATGCTGACACGGTGCCCAACAGGGTCACTGAGATCCATGCTTGGAAGGGAACCACGGAGGTAACCAGATCCTTCCAGCGCAATGACACCATCCACGGCGTGCTGCAGGTGAACCCGCGCGAGGTGACGCTGACTTCCGCCAGCAACACCTGGGAGTACGACGGCAATGCCCACACCGACCCGACGGTCACGGTGACGGGCAATTTCGTTGCGGCCGACATCGATGCCGCACCTACGGCCATGGGCTCTATCACCGATTACGGGACCACGCCCAACACCATCGCAATCCATCCGTCCGCTTCCTATCAAGCCAGGAACTACGATATCACCGAGCAGGTTGGTGATTTGGAGATTACCAAGCGTCCGCTGCATCTGACGGGCATCACGACGTATGTGGATTACAACGGCAATCTACAGCAGACCACCGACTTCACCTACGGCAATCTGGTGAACGGCCACACGGCCAGCGGCGTCAGTTATCTGGCGCAGGGTAGGGAAGTGGGCGGCTACGACGGCGTCTTCTCCGGCACCTTGGCTGTCAGGGATAGCTCCGACAATGATGTCACTGTCAACTACCAGCCCGACACCACGATTGGCAAACTCTGGATCCGCAGTCTGGTCGCCGAATTGAACATCACTTCCACGACCAAGAGCAGCATGTACACTGGCTCTCCTTTGACATCGCAGAAGTACAATGTCACCTTCAGCAGTGCGCCGGTCAATTCCGTGGTTGACGACTTCCACTTCCGACTCAACACGGGCGACACGCTGGTGATCACCCCGACGAATGGGGGCGTGAGCGGACAACTTCATGTGGGCTCGGTACGCAACGACTACAGTTGGACGATTGTTCCGTCCGAGCACCTGTCCAACTACGAGAACGTCACCCTTGACACGGGTCTGGTCATCGTGACCCCGCGTCCGGTCACCTTGTCTTCGGCTTCCGACACGAAGGTCTATGACGGAACTCCTATTGAGAACAACTCCGTGACGGTCGGGGGAAGTCTGTTTGTGGAAGGCGAAGGCGTGAACGCATACACCTACAGCAACCCGGGCAACTGGAAGGATGTGGGTGAATACCGCAACGAATTTGGTTATACGTTGACTTCCGCCACGCAGGCGAGCGACTATGCCATCACTTTGGACACGGGATTGTTGCGGATCACTCCGGCGGAGCTGACTGTAACCGCCAACGACATCACCCGTTTCTATGGTGAGCCGAATGAGTTCACCTACACGATTACAGGTTATCAGGGAACCGACAATGCCAGTGTTATCACAGGGTTGGCGTCCATCACATACGATTGCGACGGTACGCAGTACTCGCCCATCGGCACCTACACCATCACCCCTGTGGTGACGGGCTTGAGTGCGATGAACTACACATTTGCCGCGGCCCCGGGCACATTGACAATTCAAAAGCGCAACATGGTGGTTCATGCGAGATGTGTTTCCGCCCAGTACAATGGTCAGGAGCACAATGCAACCAACACTCCGACCACTATCTCCCAATATGTCGGCCTTGCCGCAGGCGATGTCGCCACGGTGGATCTGCGGTATGCACGTACCGTCGCCGGCTCGACCCACATGGCCATCAACAGCATCGCTATTGCACACGGTCCCGACGATGTCACCAACAACTATACGGTCACGATTTCCGACACATCCTATCTGCAGGTCACGAAGTTGCCTTTGAGGATTCGCGTGGTGGATACGACGAAGGTGTATGACGGCAGTGCGTTGACGGCGAGCCGCTATATTGTTGACGGCACGGACACGTTGGCTGAGGGCGATGTGATCAGCCCCGTTCATTTCACGGGCAGCCAGACTGAAGTCGGCAGTTCCGCTTCCAACATCAACACGGGCAGTGGCGAGTTCATCATCATGCATGGCTCGCAGGACGTGTTCAACCAGAACCAGAGTTACCAGTTGACGGTCATCCCCGGCACGTTGACGGTAACGCCGTCGAGCGACTATACGCTGACCTGTCCGAGCGGTGCGGCTTTGACGAAGGTCTATGACGGGACAGCGCTGATGCCCACGGCCACGGTATCGGGCTATGTCGCCGGCAATACCTTCTCTGTCGAATACAGCACCGACAGCATCCATTGGAGTGCCACCCCGCTGGGAATCACGCAGGTCGGAACGCAGAGAATCCACGTGCGTTCGGTCAATACGCAAGGCAACTACACCGACAAGGCCTGCGACTACACGTTGACCATTACGCCGGCCACCTTGCGGATAACGCTGGCCACGACCAAGGAATACGACGGCACGCCGATGGTCAATGATTACTTTATGGATCCTACGGGATTCGACATCGTGGGCTTAGCGGCGGGACAGATCGTGGTCCGCGGCACGGTGACCAGTCCGTCGGCAGCGGTCGGCACGTATGCCGACAATACCGGTGCCAACGTCACCGCGGCCTTCACCACTTCCGATGGCATCGGCAACTACAATGTCATTTATGATCTGGAACAGGAGATCACCCCGAGCAGTCTGACCATCTCCTTGGACACCACCAAGGTGTTCGACGGTGAGGTCTTCGTCAGCAACTACGACCACGCTTCGGTGCATGCTACGGGGTTGGCTGCCGGTGACTACCTGACGGCAGGTGTGGTGACCAGTGCCGCCGCCGACACCAACACCTACAGGTATTCGGGCACTCCCGCCACCACACCGACGGGCTTTGAAACGCACAACGGTATCGGCAACTATAATGTCACTTACGACCTGAAACAGAGGATCACCCAACAGCCGTTGACCATTGCCTTGAATACTAATAAGGTATATGACGGTTCGAAGTTGGTGAACGACTATGCCGCCAGTGCCGATGGGTACACCATCACAGGACTGGTGACGGGCGATGCCATCACCGCCGGCGCTGTTTCCACCGAGACCGCCAACGTAGGCAGCTATCAAGACAGTCTGGACACGGATTTCGATGCGGAAATCACCACCGACTTCACGACCACGAAGGGTATAGCCAACTACAAGGTGACCTACGATTTGCACCAGAACATCACTCCCGCCACGCTGACCATCCAATTGGATACCACTCGCATTTACAACGGACTTCCGTTCGTGAGCGACTACACCAGCAGTCACGACGGCTACACCTTCACCGGCTTGGTGGCGGGCGACAACATCACCCAGGGTGTGGTGACCACCAGCAACGACACCGTGGGTGTCTATCGCGACAGCATCGAGTCGGCCAAGTGCATACCGGCAGATTTTGCCACCACCAAGGGTATCGGCAATTACACGGTCGTGTATGATTTGAAGCAGACGATCACCCAGGCCGCACTCACCATTACCCTGGACACTACCAAGACCTATGACGGGCTGGTCTTCACCAGCACATACGCAGCCACGGGCGCCGGCTACACGGTCGCGGGCCTGCAGAATGGCGCGACGGTCACCGCGGGCGTGGTGACGAGTGCGGGTGAGGCCGTGGGCATCTATCGCGACAGCGTCACCCCTGCGGCAAACATCACCACCGACTTCGCCACTTCCGACGGCATTGCCAACTATGCTGTTGTTTATGATTTCAGTCAGGAGATTACGAAGCGCAATTTGACCATCACCCTTGACGTGACGAAGGAGTACGACGGTACTGCATTTGTGAGTGCATACGACGGCGCAGGATTTGTCTATGATGGCTTGCAGAACGGCGCGACGGTCACCGCGGGCGTGGTCACCAGTAGTTCCGCCAATGTGGGCGTGTATCGTGACAGCATTTCCTCCACGGAGAGCGTGCCGGCAGATTTCGCCACCACCGACGGCATCGGCAACTACAATGTCATTTACGATTTGAAGCAGGAGATCACCCCGAAGGCCTTGACCATCCGATTGGATACCACCAAGTTTTATGATGGCACCAACTTCGTGAGCGATTACACCGATGCCCACAAGGGCTACACCATCATCGGCTTGGTGGCTACCGACCACGTCACCGCAGGTGTGGTGAACAGCGGCAACGCCAATGTTGGCACCTACGCCGCGAACGATGCGTCGTTGGTCTCCAGTCCTTTCGTCATCGACCACGGCATCACCAACTACAACGTCACCTACGACTTGAAGCAGGTGATTGCCCCGCGCAATCTGACCATCAAACTCGATACCACCAAGACCTACGACGGCCTGGTCTTCACCAGCACATACGCGGTCACGGGCGCGGGCTATACGGTCACGGGCTTGCAGAACGGCGCGACGATCACCGCGGGCGCGGTGACGAGTGCGGGTGAGGGCGTGGGTGTGTATCGCGACAGCGTCACCCCTGCGGCAAACATCACCACCGACTTCGCCACTTCCGACGGCATTTCCAACTACAACGTCACCTACGACTTGAAGCAGGAGATCACGAAGCGCGATCTGGCCATCAAGTTGGATACGGCGAAGGTGTACGACGGCACGGCATTCGTGAGCACATACGCGGCCACGGGCGCTGGCTACACGGTCACCGGCCTGCAGAACGGCGCGACCATCACCGCGGGCGCGGTAGATCGGCAGCGGGGC
>JAEEGL014883293.1_pt1 | contig 59444 bp, 55 predicted proteins | sample 9134231 | NCBI WGS metagenome assembly JAEEGL01 (sample SAMN16246548, study PRJNA631951) | gut metagenome | biome: gut microbiome; feature: rumen; material: fiber-attached | host: Bos | place: Iran: Karaj | collected 2018-10
AAATTATTAGAAGAAATAGATAGCTTAACAGTTATCGAATTATCAGAATTAGTAAAAGGAATAGAAGAAAAATATGGAGTTTCAGCAGCAGCAGTTGCAGCACCAGTAGCTGGTGGAGCAGCAGCAGGAGCAGCAGCTGAAGAAAAATCTTCATTTGATGTAGTATTAAAAGATGCTGGAGCAAACAAAATACCAGTAATCAAAGTTGTAAGAGATGCAACAGGATTAGGATTAAAAGAAGCTAAAGACCTAGTTGATGGAGCACCTAAAACAATTAAAGAAGGAGTTTCTAAAGAAGAAGCTGAAGATTTAAAAGCTAAATTTGAAGAAGCTGGAGCAGTTGTTGAACTTGCTTAATTTTAAGTATATAATTTAGAAATCAAAAGAGAGAGTAGAAAAACTCTCTCTTTTATGTTATAATAATATAGTGTGCTTTATAATTTTACTTTAATTTTATACTAATTTTTATACTAATTTAATTTTATAGCAATATAATAAACAAGGAGATTTTTATGGATAGCTATATTGGAGTTATTGCAGCAGAAGATAAAGAAATGCAAGCAATAAAAGATATAATGGAAAATATTAAGGAAGTTAAGATATACAATTTATGTATATATAAAGGAACAATTAACAATAAAAACTATTTACTTACGAAGTGTGGAATAGGAAAAGTTAATGCAGCTAGAACAACACAAATACTAATAGATAAATTTAATATTGATCATATTATAAACTTGGGTTCTGCAGGAGCATTAAATGATAAGTTAAAAATAGGTGATATTGTAGTTGGAGAAAAACTAATTCAACATGATTTTGATGTTACACCATTTGGATATGAAAAAGGATATATTCCAGGCACAGGAATGGTTTTTGAAAGTGGAAAATCATTGATAGATAAATGTAAGGCAATTAAGATAGATGATGTAAACATAGTTTCTGGGACAATAGCATCAGGTGATATATTTTTAAATAATGTTCAAATGAAGGAAAAGATAAAATCAAAATTTAATGCAGATTGTGCCGAAATGGAAGGAGCTTCTGTTGCACAAGTTTGTAATTTAAATAATATACCTTTTGTAGTTATTCGTTCAATTTCAGATATACCAAATGGAAACAATGAAATGGATTTTCAAAAATACTTAGATTTTGCATCAAAAAATTGTGCAAAATTTATTGCTAAAATATAGTAAATTTGACATTAAATTTTAGAAATGGTATAATTGACAGGATGTGTAAAAAGGAGAGACATTTAATTATGGATAAAATAAAAATAAGCTTAATCTTAATAATAACCACGTTTATTATAATTGGAACTACATGTTTTGCAACAACAGGAACAGTAAATGCACCAAGCGGATTAGTATTAAGAGGAAGTGCATCAAAAAGTGGAGACCCAATAACTACTGTTGAAAATAATGCAATAGTAGAAATAACTGAAACATTAGATGAATGGTATAAAGTTAAATACGAAGGTAATGAAGGATATTTATATAAACAATATGTAAATGTTAAAGAAGAGGTTGTAGAAACACAGGAAGAGACAACAGCAGAAGGAACACAAAACACAGAAACTATTACCGAAGAACAAATCGAACAAACAATTAATCAAATAAATGAAGAAATATATCCTAAAGATGGTACAACTCTAAGAGCAGGAAAAATATATTTAATGCCTTCACTTACAGCTACAGTTATAAACACAATTGATGCTGGAAAAGCTGTAAAAATTACAAAAGGCTTAAATTCATGGATATATATTACAACAGAAGATGGAATTTCTGGGTGGACTAGAAAAGCAGTTGTAGAAGCTGCAGCAAATACTGATACAACACCAACAGAGGAACCAAAAGAAGAACCAAAACAAGAAGAAACAACAGTTGAGACAAGAACAGGATATGTAAATGTTTCATCATCTGCAAATGTAAGAAGTGAAGCAAGTAAAGATGCTTCAATCGTAACATCACTTACAAGAAATACTGAAATAAATATAATTGGAGAATCTGGAGATTGGTATAAAATTACATATGGTGATAAAACAGGATATATGATGAAATCATTGGTATCTGATACAAAACTTCCTGAGGATACAAGTAGAACAACAGTTACAAGAGGAACAAATGAAGTTACTCAAGAAGAAAGTAGCAATGTACAACCTCAAGTTGTACCAGCATCTAATATATCATCTGCAGGTGGACAAAAAATTGTTGATTTTGCAAAACAATATATTGGATATGGTTATTCATATGGAGGAACAACACCAAGTGGAGGATTTGACTGCTCAGGATTTGTATATTATGTATTTAATTCATGTGGATATTCAGTAGGTAGAACATGTAGTGCACAAATTCAATCTGGTACTAAAGTTTCAAGATCTGAATTACAACCAGGTGATATTATATACTTTAATAACACATCAGATGGATCAATTGGTCATGCTGCAATTTATACAGGTGATGGAAGAATTGTGCATGCAGCAAACTCAAGAAGAGGTGTTACTACAGATACAATAAATAGTGGATATTATAATACATATTACTATATGGCAATAAGGATTGCATATTAAAATTTGGGGCCAGAACAGGAGAAGATTTAAATTAAAAGACCTATTTTAATATTTACAATTTCATATTTAATAGGAATAATAAGCGGGCTATACTTTAGTATAGCCCTTGTTTTTTCTATAATTATTTTATTTGTATTTTTAATTATGTTTTTAATAATAAAAAAATTAAAAATATTTAAAAAAATAAAAAAAATTAAAAGATATTTAAAAGTTTTAGTAAAAAAACAAATAATAATTGTAGCTATAATTGGGTTTGTTATAGGCTGTGGTAATATATTAATTAAAAATAAATCATATAAAAAGTTTGAAAAAATAAATAAAGAAAATAGGAAAATGTTAGGTGTAATTTTAGATGTAAAGGAAAAAGAATTTAGCAAAGTTTATACTATTAAGTGTAATAATAATGAATATAATAATGAATTTAAAAATAAAAAGTTTTTATTATATACAAATAAGAGTAATAATTATAAAATTGGTGATTTGTGTTTAATTGAAGGAAACCTACAGGAAATAAGCGGGAGAAGAAATTACAAAGGTTTTAGTTATAAAGAGTATTTGAAAACAAAGTCAATTTATGGGGTGATAAAAAGTAACAAAATTAAAGTTGTTGATAAAAACAAGGTAAATGTTATTTATAAATATTCTATTAGTATAAGAGATAAAATAAAGGAGAGGATTAATTTAAATCTTCCAAGAGAATCATCTAGTATAATGAATGCATTATTAATTGGAGATAAATCTGATATAGATGATGATGTTTCAGATAGTTTTAGAAAAAGTAATTTGTCACACATTCTTGCTATATCAGGCCTTCATATATCTTATATTATCTTAGGGTTAAATTTTATTCTTTCAAAATTAAAATTTTCAAAAAAAATAATTTCTATTTTTATAATAGTATTTTTAATAATCTATATGATAATTACATCTTTTTCTCCATCAGTTGTAAGAGCATCAATTATGGGAATAATTCTTATGGGATCTAATATTTTTTATCGAAAGCAAGATTTCTGGACAAGTATTTCAATTTCATTTTTAATTACAACATTTATTAATCCATTTTTAATTTTAAATACAGGACTTCAACTTTCGTATATTGCTACAATCAGTATAGTGATTTTTTTTAAAGCATTAAACAAGAGAAATAAGAAAAGTAAGAACATTAAAACTAGTATTAAAAATAAGATTAAGGAAATTATAATTCTTTCAGTATCTGCTCAGATTCTTTTATTACCGATTATAGTTAATTTATTTCATACGGCTTCAATTTATTTTATAATTTCAAATATTTTAATAACACCAATATTTAGTGTTGTAATAATTATAGGATTTATTTATATACTTATTTCTTTTATTTCAGTTAATATTTGTTCTATACTTGTTATTTTTTTAAACTATATTATGAAGTTATTTATTCATATTCCAAAGGCAATATCTAATCTTCCATTTTCAAAAATATATTTAAATAATTTTAATCCTATAAATTTTGTTTTGTATTATTTATTTGTATTTACTATGTTTTATTTTAAAAAAGAAAAATTAAAAAAGGTATTAACTATTTTGTTAATCATTTTTATAACATTTAATTTATTTAATTTTATATATAAAAAAACTAGCAGAAATTTAAAAATATATTTTATAGATGTTGGCCAAGGAGATTCAACACTAATAATTACACCAAATAATAAGAGTATATTAATAGATGGAGGAGATTTTGATCAAAACATATTGATCCCATATTTACTAAATAGAGGGATAAAAAAGATAGATTATATAATCATTTCACATTTTGATAGTGACCATGTTGGACGGTATATTGGAAATTATAAAAGAGTTAAAAGTAAATAATATTGTTATATCAAAACAATATGAAAAAAGCGAAAACTATGAAGAATTTAAAAACATAGTGAAAGATAAAAGTATTAAATTAATAGTTACAAAAAAAGGGGATAAAATTCAAATAGAGCGTGATATATATTTTAGTTTTTTATGGCCTGGAAGTCAAAATATAATTAATGAAAATATATTAAATAATAATTCCATTGTTTGCAAATTAAACTACAAAAACTTTTCTATGCTTTTTACAGGTGATATAGAAGAGCTTGCAGAAGATGAAATATTAAAGGAATATGGTTCTAATAATGAATCACTTAAAGCAACTGCTCTGAAGGTCGCACATCATGGATCAAGTTCATCTAGTACAAAAAAGTTTTTAGAAGCGGTAAATCCAAAATTTGTATTAATTGGAGTTGGAAAAAATAATAAATTTGGACACCCCAATAATGATGTTATTTATAGATTAGAAAATATAAAAAGCAAAATATATAGAACAGATGAAATGGGAGAAGTAGATATAGAAGTAAATAATAAAGGAAGAATTAAAATTGATAGATATATAAAATAAGATTGTAAAATATTAATAATTTGTATTTTTTTAGTTAATACTAACATTGGTGATGTTATATGAAAAAAATAATTCCTATTTTAATACTTTTAGCACTGCTTTTTGGATTTGTAATTGGATTAATTATTTATAAAGCAAATAATTTTGATAATGGTAATATTATTAATGTTGGAGAAAAACAAGAAGAAACTTTAATTGATGACGAATGTACTAAATGGGAAGAAGAACAAAGTTTAAATGCAAATTCAATTGAAAATAAGGTTTCGCCAAAAGCTAAATTAATTTTTAAAATATTATATAAACAATGCAATCATTTAAAAGAAATAAAAGAAGAAATTAATAATGAAGAATTAATTAATTTAACCGAAGAAGAATTTAAACGTAAATATCCGGATTGGCAAATACAAAGATTTACACCAAATGAAATAATTATTTATAAAGAAATAAATGATTATTGTGATGAACATTTTAAAATAAAAGAAGAAAATGGTAATATTACAGTTTATAAAATAGATAAATCTGGCAAAGAAAGTTTAGAAAAAACAACTGATATATCTATTTCATATTTAGAGAATCAAGATATAGAAAAATTAAAGAATGGAATAATGGTTTATTCTAAAAAAGAACTTAATAAAAAACTAGAAGATTTTGAGTAATTTAAAAAAATAAAAACTTGAAGATTATAGATAATTTGAACAAATAAAAATTAGCAAAAAAAAAAAGCACTTAAGATTAATCTTAAGTGCTTTAATTCTTTTTTATTATTGAATTTATTATCGTTTTAAATTATTAAAAAATAATTAAATCCATTTCACTAGTGTTATTATCATTTCCATATGGATATATAATATATAAATTTGAGTTATTATCTAAAAAGAACACTTCAGTATTTCCAAGTTCATAAATAGAGCTTGAAGGATCTCTTTTATATACATTATACCCTTGGCTTTCAATATTTGATTTTTGCCCACTAATTGTTTTAATTTCATTATTTATTTTATTTTGAACATCTTTTTCCTTTAATCCTTTATAATTAATAATGTCATAAATGCTTAGCAATTTATTATTTTCTAAATCATAATTATATGTTTGTATAATTATTCTTTGCGCTGCTGAACCTTCTTTAAGCGTTGCACGTATTGCCAGTGAAAGAATATTATCATTTACAAATGCACAATAATCTATGCTATAAATAGTATTAGCTTTATTCTTTTTTATAATTTCAACTATTTTTTGACCAAAAGTATCTATTATTTCGTCATTTATTTTTTTTGTTTCAGATGTATCAATTGCAAATAAAGGAAGTTTAATATTTAAATCATATTTTCCTCCTTCTTTTTCTGATATATCATATGCTAAATATATTAATTCATCATCAGATAAATCTGTTTTGGAAGAGCTTGCTTTAACAACTTTGTTAGAAAATAAAGATTTAAAATTATTTTTAAGTTCTGTATAATTTTTTTCTTGTTTGTCAGCTTTTGTTTCAGCAATTTTAGCATTTGTTATTTGTGCATATATTCCTAAAGCTATAGCAATACTGCAAACAACAAATATAGTTACAAATAATATTATCTTTTTATGTTCTCTCCAAATATATTTTAGCATTTGTAAACCTCCGACTATATTATTATAACATTTAAAATTTTAGTGTTCAAGTTTTTTAAATTTAAGTTTCCAATTTTTTCAATATTCTTGACTATAAGCGCATTTTAAGGTATTATATATAATAGCAAAAAATGAATAAGGGGAATGAAAAAATATGTTATGTTCAATTTGCCATAAAAATATGGCAGTAATTTTTACAAAAAAAGTAGATGGAGAAAAATCAGACGTAGAAGGATATTGCTATAACTGTGCAAAGAAAAAAGGAATAAATCCTTTAGATGTTTTAGCAAAACAGGCAAATCTTTCAGAAGATGAAATACAAGATATGTCAAAACAATTTGAAGATATATTTGAAGATTTATCAGAAAATTTAGATATAGATGAACTTACTCAAGGTCAAGAAACAAATGGAGAAGGAGGAATTCCTTTGGGTTCAATTTTCTCTAATATATTTGGAGGAAAAGAAAATGATCAAGAACAAAAAGAGGAAGAAGGATCTAAGAAAAAAATAAAGACTGAAAAAAGGCCAAGAGAAAAAAAGAAAAGCTTTTTGGATATATATGGAACAAACTTAACAAACAAAGCAAGAAAAAACGAATTAGATATAGTTATAGGACGTGAAAATGAAATTGAAAGAGTAGTACAAATATTAAATAGGCGTTCTAAAAATAATCCATGCTTAATAGGAGAACCTGGTGTTGGTAAAACAGCTATTGCACAAGGATTAGCTATAAAAATTGCAAATGAAGAAGTTCCAGCAAAATTATTAAATAAGGAAGTATATTTACTTGACATGACAGCAGTTATTGCAGGTACACAATTTAGGGGCCAATTTGAAGGAAGAATGAAAGCACTAATTGATGAATGTAAACAAGCTGGAAATATTATTCTAGTTATTGATGAAATACACAATATAATTGGAGCAGGGGATGCTGAACATTCTATGAATGCAGCAAATATTTTAAAACCATCATTATCAAATGGTGAAATACAATTAATTGGAACAACAACTTTAAAGGAATATAAAAAATATATTGAAAAAGATTCTGCATTAGAAAGAAGATTTCAACCTGTTATTATTGACGAACCTTCAATAGATGATTCAATAGAGATATTAAAGGGAATAAAAAAATACTATGAAGAATTCCACAAGGTATTAATTTCAGATGAAGTAATTGAAAAAACCGTTAAAATGTCTGAAAAATATATACATGATAGATTTTTACCTGATAAAGCAATAGATGTATTAGATGAAGCATGTGCAAAAATAAATCTAAAGAATAAAGATTTATATGAATTAGAAGTTTTAAAAGGAAAACTTGCAAAAATACAAGAAGAAAAAGAACAAGCTGTCGAATCAGACTCAATTGAAGATTACCAAAAAGCAGCAGATTTAAAGACAGCAGAATGTAATATTACAGATCAAATAAATGAAATAAATGCAAGACTTGTTCCTGTAAAACTAACACTAAATGACATAGCAGAAGTTATTGAACGTATTACAAAAATACCTGTAAAGAAAATAACTGAAGCAGAAACTGTTAAATTATTAAATTTAGAAGAAAATATTCACAAAAGGGTTGTAGGACAGGATAAAGCAGTTACAGCAGTTTCCAAAGCAATAAGAAGAAATCGTGCAGGACTTCAAAGCACAAAAAGACCGCCATCATTTATATTTGTTGGACCAACAGGTGTTGGAAAAACAGAACTTGCAAAAACAATTGCATATGAAATGTTTGGAAATGAAGAAGCAATAATTAGAATAGATATGTCTGAATATATGGAGAGTCATTCAACTGCAAAATTGATTGGATCACCTCCAGGATATGTTGGATATGATGAGGCAGGACAGCTTACAGAAAAAGTTAGAAGAAAACCATATTCAATAGTTTTATTTGATGAAATAGAAAAAGCACATCCAGATGTATTTAATCTTCTTCTTCAAATATTGGATGATGGAAAACTTACAGATAGCCAAGGAAACACAGTAAGTTTTGAAAATACAATTATAATTATGACATCAAATGCAGGATCAAACTTAAATAACAATTCTATAGGATTTGCAAAAGATAGTATTGATAAAAATAAAATAGAAAAAGCATTAAAAGAAATATTCAGACCAGAATTTTTAAATAGAGTAGATGAAATAGTAATATTTGATAGTTTAACTAAAGAACAGTTATTAGAAATTGTTGATTTAATGATTGATAACACAAGAAAAGCTTTAGCAAATAAAGAAATAAAGTTAAATATAACAGATGAAGCTAAAAACTTTATTTTAGAAAAAGGTACGGATTTAAAATATGGTGCAAGACCACTAAGACGTGCAATTCAAAAATACATAGAAGATGAAATATCAGAAATGATATTAAGACAAGAAGTTAGTGATTATCAAACAATAAATATAAATTTAAAAGATGAAAACCTAGAATTTATTGTTGAATAATAAAAATGGAGGAAGTATGAAACATATACCAAACATTTTAACAATAACAAGATTTTTATTAATACCAATAATTATTATGTTTGCAATAGAAAATGATTATGTTGCGGTTGTAATAGTTCTTACTATATCTGGGATAACAGATGTGTTAGATGGATTCATAGCTAGAAAATTTAATTTTGTTTCAGATTTTGGAAAACTAGTAGATCCATTGGCGGATAAGGCAACACAAATATCAATACTAGTTACACTTGCACTTAAATCAATTATTCCACTATGGATAATAGTTATTGTAGTGTTAAAAGAATTTTTAATGGTAGCAGGAGCTTCATTCCTATATGGAAAAGATTTAGTTGTTTCTAGTAAATGGTATGGAAAACTTGCAACAGTTTTATTTTATATTGCAATAGTTTCATCATTATTTACTCTATATTGGAATGGAACAATTGTTATGAAATATGATAATTTACCAAAGCTTCCAGAATTTGCAACATATATATACTACTTAGCAATAATTGCAACAATATTCTCATTTGTAATGTATATTAAAGCATTCTATGTTAAAGATTATGTTAAAAATGCAATAAATCAAGAAGATGGAAAAGAAAAAATTGAGAAAACAAAAAACAAAAATAAAAACAATAAAAAGAATAATATGAAAAAAAGTGAAACAAATATAATCAAAAAAGAAGCTAAAACAAAAAAAGTAGAAAAAAAAGAAAAAATTAAAAAATAGAAGGTGATAGATATGCTTAAAAATGATAAAGGAATAACATTAACAGTTTTAATAATTACAATTATAGTAATGGTAATACTAGTAGGCGTTGGTATAAAAATAGGAACAGGTGCAATAGAAAAAGCAAAACTAGAAGATATAAAAACAAACATGTTATCAATTAAAACAAAAGCAAAAACAATAGAAGAAAAATATTCATTTGGGGACATAGAAAGTTTAGTTGGAATTGAGCTTGATAAAACAACATTAAACAGTAGTCTTCAATCTGAATTAGGAGAAAAAACAGTATATAAATGGGATCAAAACATATTAAATAGCCAAGGACTAACACAGATTAAAGTTGATGATTCAAAATTCTATATTGTATATTATGATTCAGAGAATTCAACATGTGAAGTATATTATTCAGCAGGATTTAATGTAAATGGACAAACAAAATACAGTTTAACAGAATTAGAAAATTAAGGAAGATAATAGAATTAATATCATTTAGGTAATTAAATTAATTAATAAAAAGGTAATATATGAGAGAAAAAGAAATAGAAAGATTAAACAGACTTAAAGAATTTGAAAATAAAATGCATGAGGAAGGAATTAATTTCATAGCAGGTATTGATGAAGCAGGACGAGGGCCATTGGCTCGGTCCTGTTGTTGTTCGGATGCGTAATAATGAGGCCAGATTCTTTTATAGAATATGTAAATGATTCAAAAAAAGTATCTGAAAGTAAAAGAGAAATGCTTTATGAAAAAATAACTGAAGAAGCACTTGCTTGGAGTACAGGTATTGTATGGCAGGATGAAATTGATGAAATAAATATACTAAATGCAACAAAGAAGGCATTAACTATGGCATTAGAAGATTTAAAAATAAAGCCAGATAAGATTGTAGTAGATGCATTAGAAGGTATTGATACAAAAGGAATTCCTTATGTATCTATAATAAAAGGTGATGCAAAAGTATATAGTATTTCTTGTGCATCAATAATTGCAAAAGTTACAAGAGATAGAATAATAAGACAGTATGATGAAATCTATCCTGAATATGGATTTGCATCTCATAAAGGATATGGAACAGCAAAGCATATTGCAGCAATTAAAGAACATGGAATATGCAAACTACATAGAAAAACTTTTGTTAAGAATTTTATTAATAAATAATTAATAAAAAATAATAACAATTAGTTTTTGATTTTTAAGGGAGTTTTTTATGAAAATAATGTTTATATGCACAGGAAATGTATGCAGAAGCGCAATGGCTCATTGGATGTTTAAAAAAATGTTGGAAGAAAATAAAAAAGATAAAGATATTGAAGTCTATTCATGTGGGGTTGATGCAGATGATGGATGGATGTCACCTAAAGAAGCAATAGAGGTTATGAAACCATATGGAGTAGATTTAACAAAGCATAAATCAACATCTTTAAGAAATTCAAATATAGGAAATATGGATGTTATTCTTTGTGCAACTGAAAATCATAAAGAAATAATCAAATATATTTATCCTAAAATAAGAGAAAAGGTATTTACTATGAAAGAATTTGCAAAATATAGCAAAGATGATTTAAATATTGCAGATCCTTGGAGATGTGGTATTGATGTTTATAGAAATTGTGCAAAAGAAATTTATGAATGTTTGAATAAAATTATAGAGTTAATTTAAAGAAAACAACAAGAAAAAGAAGGGAGCAATAATACTTAATGGAATTACTTGAAGGATTAAACAAAGAACAATATGAAGCAGTAATAAATACAGAAGGACCAAATTTAATAATTGCAGGTGCAGGTTCTCGGAAAAACAAAAGTATTAACACATAAAATAGCATATTTAATGAAAGAAAAAAATGTAAAGCCTTGGGAAATACTTGCAATAACATTTACAAATAAAGCTGCAAACGAAATGAAAACAAGAGTAGAAAATTTAATAGGCGATTCATCAAAAGATATGTGGATAGGAACTTTTCATGCAATATGCGTAAAAATATTAAGAAGATATATTGATAGAATTGGTTTTGATAAATCATTTATAATATTTGACACAGTTGATCAAAGAAGCTTAGTTAAACAATGTATAAAAGCATTAAATATAGATGATAAATTATTTTCAGATAGAGGAGTTTTATCAGAAATTAGTAATGCGAAAAATGAAATGCTTTCTCCTGAACAATATAAAACAAGGGCAAACGGAGGACACAGAAAAGAAACAATTTCTTTAATTTATGAATTATATCAAAAAAAATTAAAAGAGAACAATGCGATTGATTTTGACGATATAATTAATTTTACTATTAATATTTTAGAAGAAAATCCAGATATATTAGAATATTATTCAGACAAATTTAAGTATATTTTAGTAGATGAATATCAAGATACAAACAAAGCACAATTTGTTTTAATATCATTACTTGCAGCAAGACATGGAAATATAACAGTTGTTGGAGATAATGATCAAGGAATTTATTCTTTCAGAGGTGCAGATATTTCAAATATTTTAAACTTTGAAAAAGATTTTCCTGGAACAAAAATAACAAAACTTGAACAAAATTATAGATCAACAAAAAACATATTAGATACAGCAAATTCTGTAATAAAAAACAATACAAAAAAATATGAAAAAAATTTATGGACAAAAAAAGATGAAGGCGAAAAACCTAAAATATATGTAAGTGACAATGAATATGATGAGGCAACATATATAGCATACCAAATAGAGCATTTAAGAAAACAAGAAAAATATAAATATTCTGATTTTGCTATTCTTTATAGAATGAATACACAATCTCGTAGTATAGAAGAAATATTAGTAAGAGAAGATATACCATACAAAATTGTGGGCGGACACAAATTTTATGAAAGAAAAGAAATAAAAGACATCATAGCATATTTAAGATTAATACAAAATCATTATGATAACCTAAGTTTGCAAAGGATAATTAATGAACCAAAACGTGGAATTGGAAAGACAAGTTTAGAAAAAATAGAGCAAATTGCAATTTCAAATGAAATTCCTATGTTCGAAGTAATAAAAAGAGCGCTGGATTTTGGATTAAATAAGGTATATGTAAATGCTCAAGAATTTGTTCAGACTATAGAAGAATTATCAAACAAAAAGGATGAATTACTTGTTTCTGAATTAATAAAAGAAACATTAGAAAAAACAGGATATATAAAAGAGCTAGAATTAGAAGATACTCCACAATCAGAAAACAGATTAGAAAATTTAGAAGAGTTTCTAACTGTTGCCATGGAATTTGAAGATGAAGAAGCGGATAATTCTTTAGAGTTTTTTCTAGAAAATATTACATTATCAAGTGAAGTGGATGATTTGGAAGATGAAGAAAATACAGTAACTCTTATGACACTTCATAGTGCAAAAGGTTTGGAATTTCCTGTTGTATTTTTAGTAGGCATGGAAGATCGGAATTTTTCCAAGCTATAAATCAATTGGAGAACCAAAAGAGTTAGAAGAAGAAAGAAGACTTTGTTATGTTGGAATAACAAGAGCAGAAGATTTATTATATCTAACGCTTGCAAAACAAAGAACAATTTTTGGCTCAACTACTTGTAATAAAATATCAAGATTTATAGAAGAAATGCCAAAAGATTTATTGGATGGAATAGAAGATACAAATATAGAAACTACAAACACTTCATATGATTGGGAATATGGAACATCAAGAAAAATCAAAGAAAAACCATTTAATGATAAATATTCAAAACCAAAAGAAGAATTTAAATTTAGAACAGCAGAAAGTTTCTTGAATTCATTAAGTAAAGGGAAAAATGAAAATACAGGTGCTAGCACAGATTTAAGCAAACTTAAGGAAGGTGTAAGAGTATATCATAAAAAATTTGGTGAAGGAACAATAACTATGGTTGAACAAGAAGGAGAAGATTTAAAGGTTGACATTACTTTTGATAAAGTCGGGAAAAAACGTTTAATGGCAAAATTTGCAAATTTAGAAATAATATAAAATATAAAAAATAAATTATAAAAGAAAAATTAAAATACAATATCAAAAACATGAAGTAAGTATTTAAAGCTTGTTTCATGTTTTTTAAATTTTTATACATAAAAGTAGCAATGTAGCAAATTTAAAAAAAGAAGAAAAAGAGAGAAAAACAGAGAAAATAAAAGAAAACATAAGTATATTAAACTTTAGGAATTTATTTAAAATATTCCAATAATTGCAAAATTTAGCATAATCTTGTAAAATAATAAAGTCAGTTTGAGAAATGACCAAACGCTTTAATCCGTAGTAAAAAATGGAAAACAATAAAAATAATATAGATAAAAAAATAAAATAAGGGGTTGTTTAAAATTATACATAGCATAAAAAACATTTTTATACATTTTAGAAGATCAATAAAAGTTGCAGTATTATTTATGATAGCAGTTTTAATTATACTTGGTATATTATCTCTTTTTTATAGACCAATGTATAGTGTAACAATAAACGGAGAATTTGTTGGATATACTGCAAATAAAACACAATTACAAAAAAGAATAAATGAATATATCGAAAAAGGAGAACAAGCCAATACAGCTTTTATTGATAGTTCATATTTACCAGAATACAAACTTTGTTTATTAAAGAAAAACAATGAAACAAGTGATGATAAAATATTTGATATGGTAAAAAATTCTAGTACAACATATTTTGAATATTATGCAATTACAGAAGGTGCTGATGAAAAATACTATGTTGCAACAAAAGAAGATGCTGAGGCTATCATTGATGAACTAAAAGAAAAAAATAGTGGTAATGTTTCAAAACTAGGATATACACAAATTCATTCAACAGACCTAAAGGAGTTTACAGATAAAGATACAGCTGTTTCAGGATTATATGTTAAAAAAGTTGTTGTTGCATATACACCATATGCTACAATGTCATATGATGCACCTGATATAGTGATAACAGTAATTAGACCGGTAGATGGAGTTATTTCATCAAGATTTGGTATGAGAGCAAGTGGAAAACATACTGGTTTAGATATAGCAGGAAGCACAGGAACACCGATAAAAGCTGCAGCATCAGGAACAGTTACAAGTGTTACACATTCTAATGTAAGCTATGGAAATTGCGTAATAATATCACATGGAAATGGAGTTCAAACACTATATGCACATTGTTCAGAAACTTATGTTGAAGTTGGACAAACAGTATCACAAGGTGATGTAGTCGGAGCAAGAGGATCTACAGGTAATTCTACAGGACCTCATTTACATTTTGAAGTAAGAGTAAATGGAATGCAAGTTAATCCAGAGTATTATGTAAGTTATTAAAATAAAGTGAAATAATAAAACTACTAGATAACAAATATTAAAAAATAAGATATTATAAATAAAAAAGAGATAGATATATAAGGCTATCTCTTTTATTATATATTTATAAAATTAAATATATTTATAAAATCAAAAATATTTATTAATTAATTTTACTGCATTTTCAGAAATGATTAAATTACCATATTCAATAAGTTTTCTTTCAAATAATTTAGAATTATAGTTAGATATGTATTCTGAAAATTCTAAAAACATACAATGTATTTTTTTTATTTCAGGTATATCCAATTCAAAATTTGTATTATTAAATATAAAATAGTAATTTGAATTATACTTATATAGTTTAGATTTTTTAAAATAATTTAAAATTAGTGGATTGTATTGTCTTAGGTAGCATACGAGCCCACATAAATCATCAAAGGATTTAAATTTATAAATAAAAATATTATCATTAATTTTAAATTCTTTTCTTTTTGCCTGAACTTTCCTTTTTTTCTCAATTTGTTCTTGCTTTAATCTGGTAATAGTTAAAATAAAATTATTTTCCGGAGTAGAAATAGCTTCTATCATTAGTTTGTAGTTATCTGTTTTGAAACCAATTTCTTTTTCTGCTTTATCTAATATTAAACAGAATAAATCCTGTGATTCAAGGGAATTAGACATGAAAGAATGAAGATTTATATTGTTTTTAATTAAATCATCTACATTTAGAGTAATTCTAATTTGATTTTCTGTAAGTTTTTCTATTTTCATAAAGATAAAATCCTCCTAAAAGTAATTGCAGCTATTTAATTATATTATAGCATGGCAAAAGGTCATTTTAAATACACAAAATATGGTAATTAAATAACAATTAATTAAATTTAATATTGAATTTAATATAATATATTTTTGATCAAAAAAAATGTTACGAAATTTAAATAAATTTTTTGTTTAGATATTTAATATATATTTAATTTTTATATTCTAATTACTTGAAAAGATGCCTAAAAATGTATATAATATACAGGGAAAACTAAAGAAAAGAAATGAGGGAAAATATATGGCAGTTAGAGATAAAAATATATGGATTTTAATAGTATTTTTACTATCAGGATTAGTAATAGGAGGTTTACTTGGGGAACTTGCTTCTAGGGTTAGTGGCCTATGGTGGCTTTCATATGGACAAGAATTTGGATTATCTAGTCCATTAGAACTAAACTTAAGTGTAGTAACAATAACATTTGGATTAATGTTTAAAATAAATATTGCAAGCATTATTGGTATGGCACTAGCAATATTCATATATAGAAAAGTATAAGAACTACAAATAAAAAAGAAATGCCATAAAATAAACAAGTAAGAAAAATATAAGAAAAAAATAAGTAAAGGGGAGTATATTTAAGCTAAAAAGAAAGGAATGCTGTAAATGAAAATAAAAGAACTCCCAATCTTTGACAGACCATATGAAAAATTAGAAATATATGGTGCAGAATCATTATCTAATGCAGAATTACTAGCAATAATAATAAAAACTGGAACACGTGATGACACATCAGTTTCAGTTGCACAAAAAATACTAAATTTAAGTAGTAATTCAGATCAAGACGATTTAAGATTCTTGCAAGAATTATCTATAAAAGAATTTATGCAAATTAAAGGTATTGGAAAAGTTAAAGCAATTCAGCTAAAAGCATTATGCGAACTTACAAAAAGAATTTCCAAACCAATAAAAAATAAAATAAATATTAAAAATACTAAAGATGTAGCAGATTTACTAATGGATGAATTAAAATACTCAAGACAAGAAATTGCAAAAGTAATAATATTAAACAGTAAGAATATTGTTCTTAAAATTTCTAATATTTCAATAGGAAGTACAAACTTTGCATGTATAGAACCAAGAGAAGTGTTGGCAGAAGCAGTTAAAATGCAAGCACCTAAGATAATATTAGTACATAATCATCCAAGTGGTGATCCAAAACCAAGTAAAGCAGATTTTAAAATTACTGATAGAATATTTGAATGTGCTTCAATGATGGGAATTGAACTTTTAGATCATGTAATAATTGGTGATGGAAGTTTTGAGAGCATATTAAGGAAAGGAAAGAAGTCAAATGAGGCTATTTAATTTTAATTCAAAAGATATTGGTATAGATTTGGGAACAGCAAATACCTTAGTAACTCTAAAAGGAAAAGGAGTAGTTTTAAAAGAACCATCAGTTGTTGCAATAGATAAAAGAAATGGAGAAATATTAGCAACAGGTTATGAAGCAAAAGAAATGATTCGGAAGGACGCCAGATCAAATAGAAGCAGTAAGACCATTAAAAGATGGTGTTATTGCTGATTTTACTGCAACAAAATTAATGCTTAAAAATATTGTTGGAAAAGTATGTGATAGATATAATGCAGGAAGACCAAGAGTAGTAGTAGGTGTTCCATCTGGAATTACAGAAGTTGAAGAAAGAGCAGTTGAAGAAGCAATTTTAGCTGCAGGTGCAAAAGAAGTTTATTTAATTGAAGAACCAATGGCTGCAGCAATTGGTGCTAATCTTGATGTTGCAGAACCAACAGGAAATATAATTGTTGATATAGGTGGAGGAACAACTGAAGTTGCTGTTATTTCTTTAGGGGGAATTGTAGTTAGTAATTCTATAAGAATAGCAGGAGATGAACTAGATGAAGATATAGTAAACTATGTAAAAAGAGAATTTGGACTAGCTATTGGAGAAACAACAGCAGAAGAATTAAAAGTTGAAATTGGATGTGCTGCACCTTTAATGACAGAATTAAGTATGGAAGTTAAAGGAAGAGATTTATCAACTGGCCTTCCAAGAAATATAATAGTTACATCAACTCAAGTTCAAGAAGCAATGGAAGAATCTTTAGGTGAGATAATTGATACAATAAAACAAACATTAGAAAAAACACCACCAGAACTTGTATCAGATATAGTAGAAAAGGGAATAGTATTAGCAGGCGGAGGAGCATTAATAAAAAATTTAGACAAAGTACTTAGTCAAAAAACTGATATGCCAGTATATATTGCTGAGAATCCATTAGAATGTGTAGTAAATGGAACAGAAAAAACTCTAGAAGATTTAGAAAATCTTAAACAAGTATTAATAAACGCTCGTAAAAGAAGATAATTGAAAGGGATGTTAAATTAGTGCGTAAGAACAGGAAAGTTGGAGTTATAGGTATTATTATTACTACAGTTATTCTAATAATATTGGTAATATTAACAAACATAAGTACAAATAAATTTTCAAATACAGAAAATGTATTTAGCAAATTAGTTATGCCTATACAAAATGGATTAACAAATTTAAAAAATAAAATTTCTGGTAACAATTCATTTTTTGAAGATATAAGTAGATTAAGAGAGGAAAATGAAGAGTTAAATAATAAGAACAAAGAATTGGAACAAAAATTAAGAGAACTTGAAATCATAAAGGCAGAAAATTCAACACTTAGGGCATATGTAAATATGTCAGAGAAGTATTCAGAGTATTCATCAGTTCCAGCATATATTATAAACAGAGATATAAGTAATTTAAGTGATACATTTGTAATAAATGCAGGTAAAAAAGATGGTATTCAAATTAACATGCCTGTAATTGCAGAAAATGGATTGGTAGGTTATATTATTTCAGTAACAGATAATACATCAAAAGTACAGCCAATAATTGATCCTAAAACTAGCATAAGCAGTGTAACTAGTACATCAAGAGATAGCGTAATTGCTACAGGAATACTTGGAAGTACAAATACACTAAAATTAACATATATACCAACACAAGCAGAAATTTCTTTAAATGACACAATAGAAACATCTGGAATTGGAGGTATATATCCAAAAGGGATTATTATAGGAAAAATTAAGGAAATAATTAATACAAAAAATATTACAGATAGATATGCAATTATAGAGACAGCAGTTGATTTTTCAAAATTAGAAACAGTATTAGTAATAACGAACAAATAAATTATATGTTTTAATTGGAGGTTGTTTTATGAATAATGATTCTTATGTAACACCACTTGGTACAAGATATGCAAGTGAGGAAATGAGTAAAATTTGGTCTAGCAATTCAAAATATTCTACTTGGAGAAAACTATGGGTTGCACTTGCTGAAACAGAAAAAGAGCTAGGTATAAACATTACTGATGAGCAAATTGAAGAAATGAAAAATAATATTTTTAACATAGATTATGATGTTGTAAAACAAAGAGAAAAAGAATGTAGGCATGATGTTATGGCACATGTTTATGAATTTGGGACAAAATGTCCAAAAGCAAAACCAATAATCCATCTAGGAGCAACATCTTGTTATGTAACAGACAATACAGAAGTTATTCTTATGAAAGAAGCATTAGAATTAGTTAAAAAAAGATTAGTAAATGTAATAAACAACCTAAAAATTTTTGCAGATAAATATAAAGGAGTAACTTGTTTAGGTTATACTCATTTTCAACCAGCACAACTTACAACAGTAGGGAAAAGAGCAACATTATGGATACAAGATTTAATAGAAGATTTAGAAGAATTAGAATTTGTAGAAACAAGACTAAAGCTTTTAGGATGTAAGGGAACAACAGGAACTTCAGAAAGTTTTATGAAATTATTTAAAGATGAAGAAAAAGTAAAACAAATAGATGGAAAGATTGCATCAAAAATGGGATTTTCTAAGGTTTTCCAAGTATCTGGTCAAACATATACAAGAAAACTAGATTCAATAGTTTTAAATGTTTTAGCAGGAATTGCAGAAAGTGCTTCAAAATTTGCAAATGATTTAAGACTTCTTCAACATGAAAAAGAATTAGAAGAACCATTTGAAAAAGGACAAATTGGATCATCTGCAATGGCATATAAAAGAAATCCAATGAGAAGTGAAAGAATTAATTCTCTTTCAAGACATGTAATTGCACTTTCAAATGATACAAAAATGACATCAAGTGCTCAATGGCTAGAAAGAACACTAGATGATTCAGCAAATAAAAGAATATGTGTTCCTGAAAGCTTTTTAGCAATCGATGGAGTACTTCTTCTATATGCAAATATTACATCAGGAATTGTAGTTTATGAAAATGTAATAAAGACTAATATGATGCAAGAGCTACCTTTTATGGGAACAGAAGAAATACTTATGAATGCAGTATTAAAAGGCGGAGATAGACAAGAATTACACGAAAAAATAAGAATATATTCAATGGAAGCAGGAAAAGAGGTAAAAGAATTTGGAAGACCAAATGATTTGGTTGATAGAATTGCTCAAGATAAAACATTTGGACTTTCTAAAGAAGAAATACTAGACATTTTAAATCCGGACAATCTTTGTGGAAGAGCAAAAAATCAAGTAACAGATTTTATAGAAGAAGTTGTTAGTCCAGTACTTGAAAAATACAATGATTTAATAGATAACGAAAAAGTAGATATTGATGTATAATAAATAATTTATTTATTAATAAATTTAATTAAGACAAATTAAAATAAAATAAGAAAAATAATATAAACAGGAAAAACAAGAAAAAATAAAAATAAAAAAGTATTAAAAATGAAAGCATATTAAAAAACACATTTTAATATGTTTTCTTTTTTTATTTCATTTGATGAAACCTAGTATTCCCTAGTAATAATTTAAAAACAGATAGAAATATTACATAAAATGTAATAAAAAAGAAATAAATATCATAAAAAATCCCAGATATAAGTTTGCGTAAGAGCATTTAGGACAACATATGATTTTACAGGATTTAAGGGTATTGATTATATAAATTTTTAAACTATAATTTATATTAATATAATAGGTAAAAAAGTTTTTGTTGAAGGAGAGATTTAAATGGAAAGAACAAGCAAACTAAAAATGCTATTTATTAATTTATTAATTTTTCTTGTACTAATTTTGCTATGTAATGTAGTATATGCAAGCATTAAAGACACTTATGAAATGAAAGTAAATAGTGCGTTAAGAATTAATGAAATAGTATCAGATGGAATTACAGGTATAAATATTACAAACAATGTAGTAGGTGCACCTGATGATTTAGTAGAAATAACTATTAAAGATAGGGTATTTTACAACAAATTAAAGGATATATTAGAATCTGTAATACAAGAAGATAATAATAATCAAGCAACTGATACATGGAAGATAAAAGTAAAAAAAGGAGATTTAGATAATATCAAGGAACTTGATTTAAATGGAACAGGACTTGCAAATGATAGTATAAAAAATATTACTGGTATTGAAAATTTTACTAATCTAGAAATACTACATTTAAACAATAATTCAATAAGCGTTTCATCTTTAGAAAAGATAAAACAATTAATTAATTTAAAAGAATTGTATTTGAAAAATAATGGGTTAGAGAGTTTACCAGATTTACAAGTACTTACAAAATTAAATAAAATTGATGCTTCTGGAAATGGTCTAAGAGATTTAAGTGGTGTTTATAAAGTTACAAACTTAAAAGAATTATACTTATCTTCAAATGCAATTACAATGACAGGTTTATCAGATTATTTATATTACTTACATAATATAGAAACATTGGATTTATCAGGAAATAGTATTTCTGGTGATTTAGCACGAGCACGTTTTCCATTTAGCTTAAAAAACTTAAACTTAAGTGAAAATCCTTCAATAAATAAAATAGAAACATTAACTAATTTATCTAATCTAGAAAGTTTATCTTTAAATAACGACTTTAATATTGAAGATTTACAAATAATTGGTTCAACATATTATGATGAATTAAATGAAGTAGATGTTCCATATTTAAAAAATTTAAAAGTTTTAGAGTTACAACATGTTAATGGAGATTATTCAACAATAGACATAAGCTCATTAACTGCATTAAAAAACTTACGTGAATTAGATTTAAGTAAGAACAATCTAACAAGCATAGATGGCGTTGCAGAATTGTATGAAAACTTAAGAGTACTTTATTTAAATTATAATATGATAACAGATTTGTCACCTTTTGTCTTATATGATTACACTGATCAAGGGATTATGTATATAAAACAATTTGTTAATTTAGAGCATTTAGAAATGAAACATAATAGAGATGATGAAACTCAAACAGGATTAGAAAAAATAAGTGAAATACGGATTAATGAGAAGATTAACCTACTTAGATTTATCAGAAAACTGTATCCATTATATTGTACCACTAGAATCTTTAACAAATTTGGAACCTAAAAATTTAAATTTAAAAAATCAAATAGGTACATTTGGAGTTGCAAAGAAACAAAATACAGAAGCTGAACAAAAAATAATATTAGAAGAGATATTTCAAAGAAGTAAACTTTCTTCAAGTAAAATATATTATAGAGATTCTCAAGGATTCTCAATTACTGGAGATGCTACACTTAATACAGATACATATGAAATTCCTGATGGAGTAAGTGGGAAATACAGTGAAACCCCAGGATTTTATAATATTGTATTCCCTGCAGATGTGCAAGAAGGAGCAAAAGCTATTGTTAAAATTAATGGTGGTAGAGCAGATGGAAGTACATTTACATATGAAATAACAAGCTATGGTAATTATTTATGTGACTCATTAGTATTTGAAGATTACTATTTAACAGAAAAAATAAGAAGCTCATTAAGTGAACAACAAATACCATCAACAAGCGTACCATATATATTAAATCTTGAATATCAAGATGTTGGACGTGTTACAGAATTAAATCTTGCTGGAAGTGGAAACGCTAAAATTAGAAATGTTAAGGGATTAGAAAGTTTTTATAATTTAACAAATTTAAATTTATCAAACAATTTAATAACAAGTAATAATTCTGAAAGCAAGATCAATTATTTAATGGATATAGTAAATATACAAACAATTGACTTGTCTGACAATTTATTAACAAATGCAGATATTGTTAAAAAATATACTAAAGCAACGAAAATATTATTGGCAAATAATAAAATTAGTGATATAAGCGCTTTTTCTGAACTTGCAAATAATTTAGAATATGACAATCCACCACTTACTACTCTTGATTTATCAGGAAATAAAGAAATAAGCGATATAAAACCATTAGAAAAATTTATATTATTAACAACACTTCAAATAGGTAATAATAAAATTACAGATATTTCTCCGTTAGAAGGAATGAAAAAATTAGTTATTCTTGAATTACAATCTAATAAAATAGAAAATATTTCAAAATTAAAAGAACTAACTTCATTAAACAGTTTAAACCTAGAAGATAATTTAGTCAGAAATTTAGAAGATATATCTAGTTTGAATTTATCAAAACTAAACATAAACAACAATAAAATAAATACTTTAGATGAAATAAGAGATATGTCATTAAAAACTTTATATGCTGCAGGAAATAGAATCTCAGTATGGGAAACAGAAGATGAATGTGAACTAGTAAACAAGGTAACAGATCTTAATTTAGCTGCACAAAAATTAACATATGGGTTAAAGGAAACAGACACAGGAAATGTAACTATTTCATTACCAAGTATATTTATAGAAGCAAAAGATCCAGATAGTAAATTATATACATCAAGTAATTTTAGTTTAAATAACTGTCAATTATCTGCTGATCAAAAAAGCATTACTGTAAATGCAAGCAATTTAACAAATGGAAGAATTGCAAGTATAACAATAAACGGAGGACTTGCTAACAAAACAACATTAATGGTTGCAAAACCAATAAATGCAACAATTACATATGATCCGTCAGAATTAACAAATCAAGATGTTACTGCAACAATTACGTTTGACAGAGAAGGCGTAACAATTGTTAATAATGAAGGAAACAATAAACATACATTTACTGAAAATGGTAAATTTATATTTGAATATGAAGATGAATCAGGATTCAGTGGAGAAAAAGAAGCACAAGTTACATGGATTGATAAAACTGGTCCAGAAGCACAAGTTTCTTTAAATAAAACAGAATTAACAAATCAAGATGTTATTGTTACAATACAAGCAAACGAAGAATGTCAAGAAATTAGTGGATGGACATTATCACAGGATAAAAAATCATTAACAAAAACATATACAGAAAATAAAACTGAACAAATAATATTAAAAGATAAAGCTGGAAATGAATCTAATGTAACTGTTGAAGTTAAAAATATTGATAAGGTTGCACCTGTAATTACAGGAGTTAGAGAAGGAATAACATATCCAGATGCTGTTGAAATTAGAATTATTGATGATAATCTTGACACAACTGAGTTAAGAATTAAGGGGCAAAGCTCAACACCAGAGACAACATTAGAATATGAAAAAATATATTATGTTTATGAAGATGGTGAATATACTGTTACTGGAACAGATAAAGCAGGAAATCAAACTACTATCAACTTTAAAATTGATAGTACTGTAAACCCAGATATAATAAGAGTTACTGGAGTAGAATTAAATAAAACAGAACTAAATATTAAAAAAGGTGAAACCGAAAAATTAATTGCAACTGTATCACCTTCTGATGCAACAAATAAATATGTATCATGGAGTTCTTCAGATTCAAGTATTGTATCTGTAGATGGAAATGGAAATATAAAAGGAGAAAACGAAGGAACTGCAGTAATAACAGTAACAACAGAGGATGGAAATTATACTGCAACATGTCAAGTTACAGTAACAGATGAAGAAGTACCACCTGATGTAGATCCTGATATATTAGTAAATGGAAGTAAATATAGTATTAAAGATGGTTACCTAAACGGAATAAAATCAAATACATCTTTAGAAATATTAAGAGAAAATATAAATGAAGCATATACAATAAAAGTAATAAAGAGAGATTCTACAGAGGAAGCAACATCTGGAAAATTAGGAACAGGAATGAAGGTAGAAGTATATAAAGATGGTAATTTAAGGGAAACATTAACAATAGTAATAAAAGGAGATATAACAGGAGATGGAATAGCAAATGGACCAGATGCAATAAAACTATTAAAACATAGAAAACACAAAACAACATTAGAAGGAGTAGAATTTTTAGCAGCAGATATAAATGGAGATGGAGTAGCAAATGGACCAGATGCAATAAGACTTCTAAAACACAGAAAACACAAAGAAGGTTATGAACTATAATTAAAACTAAAACTAATAATATTATAAGAAATAATAAACAAACCAGGAATAATTTCCTGGTTTGTTTAATTAAAACGTTTTTAAAATGCGTATTATATTATTATTTTGTATTAATTAAATAGTTTAATAAGCCAACTAATGTTAAAATTTTTTACCTGTTATTTTTTCATATGCATCAACATATTTATTTCGAGTTGTATTTATTACATCTTGAGGAAGACTTTCAGGTGGATTATTTCTATAACCATTATCTTTAAGCCAATCTCTCAAGTATTGTTTATCAAAACTTTTTTGTGATTTTCCAACTTCATAATCAGAAAGAGGCCAAAATCTACTAGAATCAGGAGTTAAAACTTCATCTGCTAAAACAAGATTATTGTTTTCATCTAAACCAAATTCAAATTTTGTATCAGCAATTATTATTCCTTTAGAAAGTGCATAATCAGCACATTTTTTATATATTGCAATTGTTGCATCTTTCACTTTATTTGCTAATTCTTCACCTAATATTTCTTTGCATTTTTCAAAAGAAATATTTTCATCATGATCACCAAGTTCAGCTTTAGTAGAAGGTGTAAATATTGGCTGAGATAATTTTTCACATTCTTTTAGACCTTCTGGAAGTTTAATTCCACAAACAGTACCGCTTTTCTGATATTCAGCCCAACCGTGAACCTGTAATATATCCTCTTACAATGCATTCTACAGGAAGCATTTTTAATTTTTTAACAAGCATACTTCTATCTTTAAATTCTTCCTTTTTAAATTCATCAGGAAATTCATCAAAGTTTGTTGTAATAATATGATTTGGTATAATATCTTTTACATAGTCAAACCAAAATTCAGATATCTTATTTAAAATTATTCCTTTATCTTTAACTGGATTTGGCATTATAAAATCAAATGCTGATATTCTATCTGAAACAGTAATCATAAGCTTATCATCATCTACTTTATAAATTTCACGAACTTTTCCACTACTTATTTTTTCCATCTAAAATCATCCTTTCTAAAATAAATTTAAAATAGAATTTTAAAATTCAATATTATAATTTAATGAAAATTTAATTAATAATTTTCATATCCTACTTCTGAAAGCTTAGAATCTTTTTTAAGAACGCCATCTTTTAAAGAAGATTTAAATTCTGTTAGTTTATTATTTATATCTTCATTTGATATTCCTATAATCTGACTTGCAAGTATTGCTGCATTTTTTGCGCCATTAATTGCAACAGTTGCAACAGGTATTCCGTGAAGGCATTTGTACTATTGAGTAAAGTGAATCAAGTCCGCTTAGTGTTTTTGAGCAAATAGGAACACCAATTACTGGACATGTATTAAGTGCTGCAAAAATACCTGGAAGATGTGCTGCTCCACCAGCACCTGCAATTATTACTTTTATTCCTTTTTCTTTAAGGCTTTTTGCATAATCAAAAGCTTCCTCAGGACATCTATGAACTGATAATATTTTCATTTCATATGAAATCTCCATATCTTCTAAAAATTTTGCAGATTCACTCATGATTGGTAAATCTGAATCACTTCCCATAATTATTGCTACATCAATATTTTCCATAATTTCCTCCTATAATAATAAATAATAAATAGTAATTAGTTTATTAATTATTTATTTTTTCAAATAGATTATATTACATTGTAAAATATTATACAAGGAAATTATATAATGAAAAATAAAATTAATTTATATTATAAATTTGCATTAGAATATTTGATAATATATAATAAAAAGCAAATAAAGTAATAAAAAAGCAATAAAATATAATATTAATATAAAGAGGTAAAAAAATGAACGGAAAAATAGAAATAAATTGCCATAGTTCAATAAAAATTTTTGATGGTAAAACTATATATGTTGATCCATTTAGAACAAACGAAGTTACTCATGATGCAGACTATATCTTTATTACACATTCACATTATGATCATTTTAGTAGAGAAGATATATTAAGAGTGGCAAAAATAGATACGATTTTTATTACGACAGAGGATACTAAAAGTAGTTTTGAATTAATGGGTGTGCCTGAAAAGCAAGTAATTGTCGTTACACCATGTAATAATTATGAAATTGGTGATATAAAATTTGAAACTGTAAGAGCATATAACATTGATAAAAAATTTCATCCAAAAGAAAATAATTGGGTAGGATATATAATATCATTAAATGGTGTTAAGTACTATATTGCAGGAGATACAGATGATATAGATGAAGTTAAAAACATTAAATGTGATATAGCATTTCTTCCAATTGGTGGAACATATACAATGAATGCAAAAGAAGCAGCAAATCTTGCAAATACAATTGATTGTAAGAAGGTAGTGCCAATTCATTATGGAGAAATTGTAGGAACAAGAGAGGATTTAGAAGAGTTTATTAATTATACAAATAAAGAAGTAGAGGTTTTAATTAAAAAGTAAATGTTATTTAATGATATTTTTATTTTGAAATAAGAATATATTAATTTAAGGGACAGATATTATACATCTGTCCCTTAAATAATACGGAAATAGGCAGATCAGAAACAAACAAAAAAATAAAAATGAAAAATAAGAAGATAAAAATAAAAAAAATAAAAAAACAAAATGAAATAACGAAAAATTATAAAAATGTCATAAAAATGTAATAAACAAACATAAAATTCCTAAAAAGACCTTCCGTAAGGGGATATAAAACGCTGTAAAAACTGCTAAAAATAGGCTATTGACAATGTTTCCTTCTTTTATTATTGTATATTTAAGTATAATTATGTAATAAAGGGGAATTGTCATGAAAAAACAAAAGAAATTATCTATTTTAGGATTAACAATCACAATTATTTTAGTATTACTTTTAGGAATAGTAATAGCAGTTGCTACGAATAATCAAGTAAATAACTTATTTGGATTTAGAAAAGTAATAGCTGGAGAGGAAAAGAACAATTTAGATGAGCTAATCATAATTACCTTCAAAGATCAAAAAATGTATGAAGCTATGAAAACAGCATTATACAACCAATATGAAGCATGCTCTGATGGCGATTTAGCATTATATATGACAAAAGAAGAAATAAATAATGTCAAGACATTAGACTTAAGTGGTAAAAATATTACAAAAATAGATGGAATAGAATACTTTACAAATCTTGGAAAGGGATTAACTCCAAACGGAAATGCATACCAACTAAATTTAAGTAATAACAACATTACAAATATTGTTCCATTATCAAAGCTAACAAATTTAGGTTCAATTTCTCTAGCAAATAATAATATAAATAATATTAGTCCATTAAATAAAATAACAGGACTTACCTACTTGAATTTAAATTCAAACAAAATAGGTGATATAAGTAAAATATCAAATTTAGATTTAATGTCATTTCAAATGAAAAACAATGTACTAGAAGTTAGAACAACAGAAGACACAGCAATAGTGCCAACAATTTTTGTTGATGCTAAAACTTCAAATTCCCTTATTTATACAAATGAAAATATCCAAGTGACAAATGGAAATTTAACAGGTGCAAATGCTAGATTTCAATTAGCAAATGGTAAGACAGAAGGAACAGCAAAAATCATCGGTGGAAACGCAGATGGAACAACAATAACAGTTAAAAAAGTTAGTGAAATAAATCATACAATTAAATTTGAAGATAAAAATTTGTATGAAGCAATAGTAGATCTTCTAAAAGATGATGATGAATTTATGGGTTGTTCAGATAGCGATAATAAAATATTTATAACTGATAGAGGTGTTTCTAATCTTATAATTTTAGATTTAAGTAATAAAGGAATAAAAGATTTATCAGGATTGGAAAATTTTAAAAATCTTTCTAAGTTAAATTTAAGCAATAACGAAATAACAAATATTTACCCACTAGAAGATTTATATTTTTTAACAGAATTAGATTTATCTAATAATAAAGTTGATGATTTAAGCCAATTAGATTCATTACGATATATTGATACTAATAAATTAAATATTGGTAATAATGAAATCGTTTATGAATATGCAGATGGAGAAATAATATTACCAGATATTTTTAAGGAAGCGCATACACAAGGAAGTAAAATATATACAGACAAGCCTTTTAAATATACTGGTTGTGAAATAGTTAATGGAAATGAACTTAAGGTTAAATTAAAAGATGGAGTTGATACAGCAACTGTTGTAATTGATGGAGGAAGTGCAAATGGTACTACTTTAACAATTACAAGAGCGACAGTAGCAGTTACAGGAGTAGAAATAAATAAGTCATCATTAACATTAGAAAAAGGGAAAACAGAAAAATTAACAGCAACAGTTTCACCAACAAATGCTACAAATAAAAATGTAACATGGAGTTCATCAAATACAAGTGTTGCAACAGTAAGTAGTGAAGGATTAGTTACAGCAGTAGCACCAGGAACAGCTGTAATTACAGTAACAACAGCAAGTGGAAATAAAACAGCAAAATGTAATGTTACTGTTACAGATGTTACAGTAGCAGTTACAGGAGTAACATTAAATAAGGCATCATTAACATTAGGAAAAGGAAAAACAGAAAGATTAACGGCAACAGTTTCACCAACAAATGCTACAAATAAAAATGTAACATGGAGTTCATCAAATACAGCTATTGCAACAGTAAATAGCGAAGGATCAGTTGCAGGAGTAGCACCAGGAACAGCAGAAATTACAGTAAAAACAGTAAGTGGAAACAAAACAGCAAAATGTAATGTTACTGTTACAGAAGGAGAACCAGAACCAGAAAATTTAAAAAATGTTAAATTTAATAATAGAAATTTCTATCAAACAATGGTTGAAAAGTTAGAAGGTAAATATTACTCTATAGATGATGAAAATTATATTATAAAAATAACACAAGAAAAAATAGATGAGTTTACAAACGAATTAGGTGTTAACTACTATTTAGAATTAATAAATAAAAACATATCAGATTTTACAGGAATTGAATATTTTACTCATTTAAAAGCATTATGGATTGAAGATGGATATATAAAGGACTATAGTAAAATAGGAGAACTAAAAGATCTTGTAGCACTAACTATTTGTAGTGACTATATTTCAGATTTAAGTTATTTTAAAAATCTAGAAAATTTAATGGCATTAGGATTAGAAGGAAATAAAATTACAAATTTAAGACCATTAAATAGTTCAAACAAAATGACTAATCTTGAAGTGCTATCATTAGTATGTGAAAACTTAAGCGATATTAGTCCTTTAGCAACAGGATATACAAATCTAAAAGAGCTATATTTAATAGGTTGTAGTATAAGTGATATAAGCCCATTAGATTCAATAGATTATGAAGTATTTGATTGTAGATACCAAGTTTTAAAATGTTCAGAAGAAATAAATGGAACAAGTTTACCACAAATTTTTGTAGCTGCAAAAACTCCTGGAAGTAAAGTCTATACAGAAGAGGAATTTACATATTCAGGTTGTAGCCCTATAAATGGAGATAAATTAAAGGTAAAATTAAATAATGGGGTTGAAACTGCAACAGTTACAATAAATGGAGGAAATGCAGACGGAACAGTTTTAACAATTTATGCACCTAAAGCTATTACATTTGAAGATCAAAAATTATATGAGGAAATAGTAAATGCATTAGGGGATAAAATAAAAGCAAAAAATGATCAAACATTAACTATACAAATATCTGATTATGATGTTGAAAATGTAAAAAGTATTTCATTGAATCAAGTTGGAATCAAGAATATAACAGGAATTGAAAAATTTACAAATCTAGAATCTTTACGATTCAAAGATGGTAATGGTAAAATAAATAATTTAAATGTTTTAACACAATTAGCAAAATTAAAAATTTTATCTTTAAATGGTTGTGAAATTGAGGATGAGGATTTAGAAATTATTGCTCAAATTAAAACTTTACAAACATTAAATTTAGCAAGTAATCATATTAAAGATATAAATCCACTTTCAAAATTAACAGAAATATCACTAAATACAACTGATTTTGGAAGACTAACATATTTAGATTTAAGTAATAATAATATAGAGGATATAAGCCCGATATCAAATGAAGAAATTGGTATGGGTAATTTAAAGACTTTAATTGTTGATAATAATAAAATAAGTAAAATAGGTATTACTGGTGTATTAATTAATATTTCTGCAAAAAATCAAACTTTAGAAATAACTACAAATAAAAAGATAGTGGCTTTACCAGATATTTTTAGAGAAGTAAAAAATGGAATAATACAGGAAGGCTTAAATTTTAGCACGGTACAATTTCAGTACACAAATTGCAGATTAAAGAACGATTATTATGTAGAGCTATTTGATGGAAAAACAACTGCAGAAGTTAAAATAATTGGAGGAATGGCAGATGGAACAACTTTTACAATAAATTATGAAGATTATCCAGATGTCGATGTTACAGATATTATACTAGATGCAGAAACATTAGAATTAAATAAAGGTGATAGTGTAAAATTAGAAGCAACAATTCTTCCTGAAAATGCAACAAATAAAAATATAACATGGAGTTCTTCAGATAATAAAGTAGTAAAAGTAAATAGTTCTGGAACAGTTACTGCAATTAAAGAAGGAAAAGCAATAATAACAGTTAAAGCAGAGGATAGTGATATAACTGCAACTTGTAAAGTTAAAGTGATAGATCCAAATATAAATACAGGTGTAAAAAGTGTAAAATTAAATAAAACAGAAACAACAATAGGAAAAGGGCAAACAGAAAAATTAGAAGCAACAGTATTACCTGAAAATGCAACAAATAAAAATGTAACATGGAGTTCATCAAATAGAGATGTTGCAATTGTAGATCAAAATGGATATGTTAAAGGGATAAATCCAGGAACAGCAAGAATAACAGTAAGAACAGTTGATCATGGATTTAAAGCAATATGTAATGTTACTGTAATTAATTCGCAAGATATATTTGTTACAGGCGTATCATTAAATAAAGAGGAAACAACTTTAGAAAAAGGACAAACTGAAAAGTTAGTAGCAACAGTATTACCTGAAAATGCAACAAATAAGCATGTATTGTGGAGCACATCAAATGTTGATATAGTATCAGTAGATGGTGGAGGAAATATTACAGGCGAAAAAGTAGGAACTGCTACAATTACAGCAAGAACAGAAGATGGAGAATTTAAAGCAACATGCCAAGTTACAGTAACAGAGGCATCAGTAATAAGAGTAGAAGGCGTAACATTAAATAAAATAGAAATTTCTTTGAAAAAAGGAGCAGAAGAAACATTAATTCCAACTGTTTCACCTGAAAATGCAACAAATAAAAATGTAACATGGAGCTCATCAAATATAAATATTGCAACAGTAGATGAAAATGGAAAAGTTAAAGCAGTATCAAAGGGTATAGCTGTAATTACAGTAAAAACTGTAGATGGTAAATTTAAAGCAACATGTCAAGTTACAGTAACAGATGAAGAAGTACCACCTGATGTAGATCCTGATATATTAGTAAATGGAAGTAAATATAGTATTAAAGATGGTTACCTAAACGGAATAAAATCAAATACTACTTTAGAAACATTAAGAGAAAATATTAATCCAAAATATATAATAAAAGTAATAAAGAAAAATTCAACAGAAGAAGTAACAACAGGAAAAGTTGGAACAGGAATGAAAGTAGAAGTATATAAAGATGGAAGCTTAAAAGAAACACTAACAATAGTAATAAAAGGAGATATAAATGGAGATGGAATAGCAAATGGACCAGATGCAATAAGACTACTAAAACATAGAAAACACAAAATAACATTAGAAGGAGTAGAATTTTTAGCAGCAGATATAAATGGAGATGGAGTAGCAAATGGACCAGATGCAATAAGACTTCTAAAACACAGAAAACATAAGGAAGGTTATGAACTATAATCAAAAACAAACAATAAAAAAGAACTCTGAATAGAGTTCTTTTTTTAATTTTTATTTTTTTAATTGTAATTATTAATAATATAATTATTCTTCAACTTTGGAAAAAGAATCTTTTCCTGCACCACAAATTGGGCATACCCAATTATCTGGTAAATCTTCAAATTTTACTGATTCGTTTTCATCATCATAAATAAATCCACATAAATCACATATATATTTCAATTTTTATCATCCTTTCATATTTAATTATATTTTTTATTTTGTTTTGTTTGCATTATTTTTTTGTATTCATATTAAATTATAAATATAATAATATAATAATTTTAAAAAGTCAATTACTTCTATACGATTTTAGAAAAATATGATACAATATATAAAGGTGAAAATATGGAAAACAAGTATATTTTAGAAGATAACAATTCATTTACACCAAAGCATATTTTTGAATGTGGACAATGCTTTAGGTGGAATAAAGAAGAGGATGATTCTTACACAGGGATTTTTGGAAAAAATGTAATAAATGTTAAAAAAGAAAATAATAAGATTATATTTAAAGGAATTGCAGATGGAGATATTAAACAAATATGTAGAGACTATTTTGATTTAGATAGAAATTATGAAGAAATAAAATATAAGCTTTCTAAAGTAGATGACAATTTAAAACAAAGCATAAAATATGGTTCTGGAATAAGAATACTAAATCAGGATTTATGGGAGACTTTAATTTCATATATAATTTCGGCAAATAATAATATTCCAAGAATAAAAGGAATAATAGAGAGAATTTCTAAGAAATATGGGGAAAAGATAGAATATAATGGAAAAGAATTTTTTACATTTCCAACACCTTTAGAACTTTCAAAAGCAAGTATTAAAGACTTAAGAAATCTAGGACTTGGATTTAGAGATAAAAGAGTTTTTGAAACAACAAAGATAATAGTCAATAATCCTAGCATTTTAGATGAATTAAAAGAGGAAAAAGATGTAAAAGTTTTAAGAGAAAAACTACTTGAATTTCCAGGAGTAGGTCCTAAAGTTGCAGACTGTATAATGCTATTTTCTTTAAAGAAACTTGAGGTTTTTCCTATTGATGTCTGGGTAAGAAGAGTAATGAATGATTTATATATTAAAAATGAAAACGAAGAAAAAGTAAGTAAGTTACAAATAGAAAAATTAGCAAAAGAAAAATATGGAAATTTAGCAGGAATTGCACAACAATATTTATTTTATTGGAGAAGAGAGGCTTAAAATCTATGAGTTTGCAGTTTATATATGGAAGAGCAGGTACTGGAAAAAGTACATATTGCTTAAACACAGTAAAAGAATATATAAAAAAAGCAAATCTGGACGAAAAATATTATTTAATCGTACCAGAGCAATTTTCATATGCAACAGAAAAAGCACTCTTAGATTTAATAGAAAATAAAAGTGTAATAAATGCAGAAGTAATAAGCTTTAAAAGAATGGCAGATAGGATATTTAACGAAGTTGGAGGAAGTACAAAAACATATCTATCTAAAACAGGAAAATCAATGCTTCTAAATAATATATTAGAAACAACTAAATTAGAAGTTTTAGGAAACACAGATGAAAATATAGATATAGTATTAAGAACAATTACTGAACTTAAAAAACATATGATAACAATGGATATGTTAAAAGAAAGTATCAATAATACTAAGGATGTATTACTAAAAACAAAATTAGAAGATATATATAAAATATATGATGCTTATGAGAAAAAAATCCATAATAATTTTATAGATGAAGAAGATGTTTTAAGTCATTTATCTAAAAAATTAGATGAAAGCAAAATGTTTGAAAATTCATATGTATTTATTGATGAATTTTTAGGATTTACTGTTCAAGAATATGAGATAATTAAAAAAATAGCAAAAACAGCAAAAAAAGTATATTTAACAGTATGTACAGATAAGATTGAAGAAAATTCAAATCCAGATACAGATATATTTTATACTAGTAAAAAAACTATTAAAAAATTAATCGGTATTGCAGAAGAAGAAAATATAAAAATAGAAGAGCCTATTAAATTAGATAAAAACTATAGGTTTAAAAATGATGAACTTAAACATTTAGAAAAAAATATATATACATCAAAATATGAAAAATATCAAAAAGAAGTAAATAATATTATTTTAAATTTTTATTTAAATCCATATGAAGAGGTAGAAAATGTTGCTAAGAAAATATCTTCACTTATTAAAGATGGTGTAAGATATAGGAATATTGCAGTAATTACAAACAGTTTAGATGAATATTCTTCAATTGCAAAAGTTGTTTTTGAAAAATATAACATACCAGTATTTATTGATGAAAAAATTCTTTTAAGTAAAAAAATAATAATTAAGTATGTTTTATCAATACTTGACGTTTTTGCTAAAAACTGGTCAAATGATGCTATATGGTCATATATAAAAAGTGGTTTTTTAGATATATCAAAAGATGATATATATGAGCTTGAAAACTATTGCAAAAAATGGGGAATAAAGAAAAATAAATGGTATAAGGAAGATTTCAAATATGGAAAAGATGAAACAAATCTAGAGAAATTAAATGAAATTAGAAGAATTATAGTAGAACCATTAATTGATTTAAAAGAAAAGATTAAAAGAAATAAAGATGCAACATCTATTACAAAAACAATATATGATTTTTTAGAAGGAAATAATGTTAAAGAAAAATTAAATGAAAAAATAAAATATTTAAATAAAATAAATGAAAAAGAACTTGCCAAAGAATATGTGTCTTCATATGAAGCATTAATCAGAGTATTTGATGAAATTGTTTTAGTATTTAAAAATCAAAACATGTCATTTGAAAATTATAGAAAAATTTTAAAAAAAGGATTAGAAGAAGAATCTATTGGTACAATTCCACAAGGAATGGATGAAGTGATTTTTGGGGACATAGAAAGGTCAAGAACACATAAAATAAATACAATATTTATACTTGGAATAAATGATGGAGTATTTCCAAGAATTAATAAAGATGAAGGTTTCTTAAATGATAATGATAGAAGCTATTTAAAAGAAAATGGAATAGAACTTGCAAATGGAACAATGGAAAATATATATGAAGATTGGTTTAATATATATAAAGCATTATCTACTGCAAGAGAAAACATATATCTATCATATGTTGGAAGTAGTAGTGATGGAAATTCAAAAAGACCATCAATACTAATTAGTAAAATAAAGAAAATTTTTCCAAAGCTAAAAGAAGAAAGCAAGCAGGATGTTATAATCACAAATGAAAAAGCAACATTTGGAGACCTTTTAGTAAATTTAAGAAAAGAAAAAAACGGAGAAGAGATAGAAGATATTTGGGATGATTTATATAGATGGTACGAAAAAAAACCTGAGTGGAAATTAAAAATAGACATGGCAGCAAAAGCGTATAAAAATATTAACAAATCAGAAAAATTAAGCAGAGAAAATATAAAGAAGCTTTATGGAGATAATTTAAAAACAAGCGTATCAAGACTTGAACAATATAAAAGATGTCCATTTTCATTTTATTTAAAATATGGATTAAAACTAAAAGAGGAAGAAATATATTCTATTAAATCAATTGATACAGGTTCATTCATGCATGATGTAATAGATACATTTTTCGGAAGAGTAAAAAATATTAAAGAACTTGAATTGGATGATATTTTAAATATAGTAGATGAAATAATAGATGAGAAATTGAACCTAAATTCTAATAGTAAATTTTTAAGCAGTTCAAAATTTATAGTTTTAACAAATAGACTTAAAAAAGTAATTTATGAATCTATTACATATATAGTAGAACAGATTAAAAACAGTAGTTTTACTCAAGAAGGACATGAGGTAGAATTTAAAAGAACAATAGATAATGTACAAATAACTGGAAAGATAGATAGAATAGATAGCGTAAATACAAAGGAAGGAAAATATATTAGAATTATAGACTATAAATCATCACAAAAGGATATAAACTTAAATGAGCTTTTAAGTGGCACGCAAATACAATTAATTACATATATTGATTCAGTTACAGATGATAAAAACACACTTCCAGCTGGTATGCTATATTTCAACTTAATAGATCCAATAATTAAATCAAACAAAAATCTATCTGATGAAGAAATTAAAAATGAAATTAAAAAAAGATTTAAAATGAATGGAATGATTCTTGCTGATGTAAATATCATAAAGCAAATGGACAATTTGCTAGAAAGTGGATATTCAAAATCAATACCAGTATATTTAAATAAAGAAGGCAAGATAAGCAACTCAAATTCAAATACAATTACAAAAGAAGAATTTAGCAGACTTGAAAAATTATCAAGAAGAATAATAAAGAAAATAGCAGATGAGATATTAGAAGGAAATATCGAAATAAAACCGGCGTATAATAAAAAGACAAAAACTAATAGTTGTAAATATTGTGAATATAAATCAATATGTAAATTTAATCCAAAAACAAATAAATATTCATATATTGATAATAAATCAAAACAGCAAATATTAGATGAAATAAATGAAAACACAATAAAAGAATAAAGAATAAAAATAAGGAGGAATAAAAATGATTGGATTTTATGCAGGATCTTTTGATCCATTTACAAATGGTCATTTAGCAATAGTAAAAAAAGCATCAAAATGTTTTGAAAAAGTAATAGTTGGAATTGGATATAACAGCGAAAAGAAACCAAGGGTAGACAAAAATAAAATGAAAGAAGCAATTGAAAAAACAATTTCTGAAGAGAATTTATTAAATGTTGAAGTTGTATTATATAGTGGACCAACTGTTGATGAAGCTAAAAAATTCAATTCAAACATGTTAATTAGAGGATTAAGAAATGGTACAGATTATGAATATGAAGAAAATATATCTGCAATAAATGAAAAAATAGCAGGTATTGATACATGCTATTTTAGGGCAGGAGATTTAGGATATTTATCATCAAGTATTGTTATGGAATTATTTGAAAACAGCAAAGATATATCTAAATTTGTACCTAAAGCGGTAGAAGATTTGTTGAATGAAGAAAGGAAATAACAATGATAATTGGAATTACAGGTAATTCAGGAAGCGGTAAGACAGAGCTTTCTAAAATATTATTTAAAGAAATTTCAGACGATAAAAATAATGACTTGAATAAAAAAAACATAGAAATAATAGATGCAGACAAAGTAGTAAAAGAAATGTCTAAAGAAGATTCTATTTATTTTAAAGAAATTGTTAAATTATTTGGAGAAGATATTTTAAATAAAACAGAAAACGCAAATGTTTTAAATAGACAAAAAATAGCAGACATCATATTTAACAATAAAGATATTAAAAATAAATTAGATGAACTTACATTTAAATATGTAGTTAAGGAAATTAAAGAAAAAATTAGTATAAGTAAAGCAGATATAATTTTAATAGATGCACCACTTTTAATTGAAAGTAAATTAAATGAAATTTGTAATATTGTAATATCTGTAGTTGCATCTAAACAGTTAAGAATTAATAGAATTATTAAAAGAGACAATTTAGAAAAAGAAAAAGCAAAACAAAGAATTGATGCACAAAAAGGAGAAGACTTCTATATTAAAAATTCAAACTATGTAGTTATTAATGATAGTGACAATAATAGTTTAGAAAATGATGTAAATTATTTTATAGATTTAATGGAAAACAGCTCTAATTTAATAAACAATAAAGAAGTAGTTTTAATAAAAAATAAAGATGTAATATATTTAGAGTTTAAAAAATTATTAGAGTTTGAAAACATAAAACATGCATTTACTTTAAGATCATTGGATTTTGCAGACGGTAAAACTATAGATAAGAAAAAGAATATAGTTGTTTCAAACTATAATAAGATGATAGAAAATTTAAAATTAGATAATTGCGATATAATAAGACCATGTCAAACACATACATCAAATGTAATAAAACTTGGAGATGAAGTAGGAATATACACAAAAGATTTATCAGATATAGATGGATTAATTACTGATAAAACAAAAAAATTATTATCATTAGGATTTGCAGATTGTACACCAATTTATTTATATGATAAAGGAAAAAATATAATTGGAAACATTCATTCAGGCTGGCAAGGAACTGCTAAGAAAATTGCAAAACAAGCAATAATAAGAATGAAAGAAGATTTTAAATGTGATCCAAAAGATATTATTTGTATTATTGGACCAACAATTAGAAAATGCCATTTTGAGGTGCAAGATGATGTTAAGGATATTTTCTATAAAACATTTAATTATATGAATAATATAGATGAAATAATAGAATTTAATAAAGATACAAAATCATATTATATAGATACAGTCAAAATAAATATTAATTTATTAAAAGAAGAAGGAATAATAGAAGAAAACATTATTGATTCAAATATATGTACATATTGTAACAGTAAATTTATTCACTCATTTAGAAAAGATAAAGAATTGTCTGGAAGAAATACAGCATTAATTTGTATAAAATAAAAAGGAAAATAGTTTAAAATAGTTAATTTGGTTTAATTAGGAGTAAAAAATGATTAAAACATGGGAAGAATTAGAAGAAAAATGTAAAAACTGTAATAAATGTGATTTAGCAAAAACTAGAATAAATGTCGTAATAGGTGTAGGAAATAAAAATGCAAGAATAATGTTTATTGGAGAAGGACCTGGAGCAGATGAAGATAAAACAGGAATTCCATTTGTAGGGAAAGCAGGAAAACTTATGGACAAGGCATTTGCAGGAGTTCGGATTAAAAAGAGATGATGTATATATTGCAAATATTGTTAAATGTAGACCTCCAGAGAACATAAATCCAGAAGATGAGGAAGCTTTATCCTGCAAAGAATACTTAGAAAGTCAAATAAAACTAGTAAACCCTGAGATAATAGTTCTTCTTGGAAGTGTTGCATTAAAAAATGTTTTAGGCAAAGAATATGGTATAACAAAAGAAAGAGGAAAAGTAATTGAAAAAGATGGAATAAAATATATTCCTACATTTCATCCTGCAGCACTTTTAAGGGATGAAGATAAAAAAATAGATTTTTTCAAAGATTTAAAAAAAGTGGTAGATATGTAATCTGCTACTTTTTATTAAGTTGTAGCAAAAACAATTTGCGTATGTTAACATAATATGGTATAATATAATTTGTTAGAAGGTGATTTTTTGAATAACGAAGTATTAGATGAATTAGAAAAATTTATTGATGAATACTTAAAAGAAATGGAAAAAAAATATAGTGACAATAAAGCAGCAATGGATAAAATATCTCATATAAAAAATGTTGTAACATTAACTAAAAGAATGACTAATAATGATAGAATGTCTATAGTTGCTGCTAAATTTCATGATTTAGGAAGATTTAAACAGTTAGAATTGCTTGGAAGCTTTAATGATGGAGTGCTATTGCATCATAACGTAGGTGAAGATGTAATAACAAGAGCTGTATTTCAAGGGAAATTAAACATATCAAATGAACTAAATGCAATTAGACAAGTAGTACAATATCATGGTAGACAAAAATTCATCCCATACAGTCCTGAACTTTCAGAGGGTGTACAAGGTTTAATCGATATAGTAAGCAGAGTAGATGAAATAGAAAATGGATGTATAGGAGCAACAGGATACTTGGAAAGAGAAGCAAAAGAAGATGCAAAAGGATATAAAAAAGATAATCCTGATTTAGATATGTGTAAAGTATCTCCTGAGGTTTGGGAATTCTTTTCTAAAGGAGAAAAATTTGACAAATTAAAATTTTGTAAAACATATGCTGATTACACTTTATTTGCAAGCGTACTTGCAATTCAAGCTCTTAAAGGACAAGATAGGGACATTGCAAAGATGGCTATGGAATTAAAAGCAAATGGATATAAATCAGCATTAGAAGGATATAAAGATATTTTTTCTAAACTAATTGAACCTAAGTACAATGAAAAAGCATTCAAAATATTACAAGGATTTTATAACAATAAGGAATTTAATTATTCAGAAAATACAATTGGAGAAGAAACAAAATAAGAAATTTATTTAAAAATGCACTTCATTCTGAAGTGCATTTTTTATTTATGGTTTATTTATAGTTTATTTATGGCTTATTTATTTAATAGTGTAATTTATTAATATCTTTATAAATTAATTAAATTAAATATTAAGATTTTAAAAGTCATTTATATCAACTTTATCTTTGTTATATCCGAAAAGCTTTTTAACTTTAATTATAAATTTATTTGCAAATGCTAAAGCTGATTTTGTATTATCTACTAAAACAAGAGCTTTTGAGTCTGGTTCAAATAAGTTAATATCTCCATATGTTTTAATATACTCTTTTTTCTTTTCAATTTCTCCCATTATATAACGATAGAATTCATTATAGTATGTGTAATTATCAGAACATCCCATAATATCTTTAAAATCATAGAATTTTTTATTAAATTCTTTTATATCTTCTAGATTTCTAATAGAGTTGAATTCACTAATAAAACATTTTTTAATAATTAAATTTTGTGTTTTAAAGAAAGTAGCTTCTATATCTTTCTTTTTGGAAGATATTAAAGAATTTAATACTTTTAATGTACTTACTTTATCAGCATATTTAAGCTCAGAAGAATAATAACTTAAATCATTTTCGAACTTAAGTAATTTATCTAAATTTTTAGCTATAGTATGATATGTTTTTTTATCTGATTTTGCAGAGAATGTATTTTGAAAAACATTATTACTATTTAATGTACTGTTATATAAAGGATAAGTTCCTGTAAAATATGCCATTTCATTAACTAAAGCACATTCTAAAGGGTAATAGTCTGGGCTAGTTGTTTTAAGTGAAATATTAAAGTAAATTTCATCTGCCTCATCTTGCATATTTGCTTCTGATGCCATAAGTTGAACAGAAGCTTCGTTTAATCCTAATCCAAAATTAGATGATCTATCATATAATCCCATTTTTACTAAATCACCATTTGAATTTAGTATTTCTTGAACATGATGTATACATTCATGAACAGCTAGGGATGCCATAGTATCTAGATCAGCATCTTCATTAAAATAAATGGAATTATTTTTATAGAAATATTTTGCACAAGCTGAGTCATGATCTTTCATATTTGCAATATACATATTTATTCTAGATAAAGATGCAAACAAAGCACTCCTGTTTAAATTATGTTCAGGAAATGCTAAGCATAGTTTACTTGCAATGTTTGTGCAAATTGTATTTACTTTAAGGGTATCTAGTTTAGAGACAATCTCTATACCTTCTTTTTTTAGTTCTGAGTTAATACTCATAAAAATAGTACTCCTTATATATCTTTTGTATGTAATTATTATACAGTATTTTATTTAAAATAATATTTCAGTTATGTGAAACTTTTGTTACAATTGTATGACAAAAATAATGTAAAATAATGTTGAAAAAGTTGAAAAAAAAAAAAATTATTGATAAAATATGAGAAGAAATAGAAAAAAATAAGCAAAATTGAAATGAAAAATAAAAGTGAAATAAATGGAAAAATAATAAAAACAAAAGGAGAAATATTATGAAAAAATGTTTATTATTAGGTAATGGTGGAAGAGAAGCAGTTCTTGCGGAATATATAAGTAAGGGCTATGAGTTATATTCTGTATGTCCATATGAAAACCCAAGTATAATTGAAAAAGTTAAAGAAACAAATGGAAAATATATAGTAGGTGATCCATTTAACAAGGATCTAGTTAAGGAGTTTATCATTGGAAATGGAATAGATACATGTGTAATAAGTAGTGATAATTTATTACAAGATGGGTTAATTGATGTTGCTAAAAGCTTAGGGCTAAAAACATTTGGCCCAACATCAAAAGGTGCAAAAATAGAATGGAGTAAAACATATGCATTAGATATTGTTGAAAAATTAGCACCAGAAATGATAATCAAAAATTATAATATATCTCAAGAAGATGAATTAATAAATGTTATAAACAGCTATTCAGATGATAACTTTGTTGTAAAACCAGAAGGATTAACAGGAGGAAAAGGCGTAAAAGTAGGAGGAATCCACTTTAAGGGAAAAGAAGAAGGATTAAATTATGCTAAATCTTGTTTAAGCCAAAGTGGAAAAGTAATTATTCAAGATAAAGTAAGTGGAAGAGAATTTACTGTAATGGCTTTAACAGATGGAAAAAATATAGTAGTAACTCCAATTACTTTTGATTATCCATATAGATATAACGAAGATAAAGGACCAGGAACTGGTGGAATGGGATGTTTAAGTTTTAAAGATGGAATGCTTCCATTTTTAGAAAAAAAAGATATAGATGAATGTGCTAGCTTAATTAAGAAAACTCTAGAATATATTAATAAAGATTCTTTAGAATTTAATGGTGTAATTTATGGTGGATTTTTTAAAACTGATGAAGGAATTAGATTTATTGAATTTAATTCAAGATTTGGAGATCCAGAAGCATTAAATGTATTAAATTCTTTGGAAACACCATTTACAGATGTAATGGAAAATATATTTAATCAAACTTTAAGTACAGAAAATTGCAAATTTAAAGATAAATGCACATTTACAGTATATGTTGTTACAAAAGAATATGCTGTAGAAAGTAGAAAAGAACCTTTAGAATTTACAGTTGATGTAGATGAATTAAAAAAAGAAGGAATAAAAATATACTTTGCAAACACAAAGAATATAGAAGGAGAAAAATTTGCATCTGTAAGTAATTCAAGATTATTTGGACTTACAGTATCATCTGATTCTATTGACGATGCAAAGGAAAAAGTATATAAGGCAATAGAAAATTCGGTAGATAAAAAATTAGATTACAGAACAGATATTGGAATGATATATGAACATTAAAAATATTTATTATTAAAGTTTAAAAGTATAACTTTAAAAATATTCTAATATAATTTTAATTAATTTAGGAGGAAAGTTATGTACGATAGAACTCAAACTAGAAAGATCCAGGTGGGGAATGTAACAATAGGTGGATCAAATGAAGTCGTAATTCAATCAATGACAAATACAAAAACAAAAGATGTAGATAAAACAGTAGCACAAATTTTAGAACTTGAAAAAGCAGGCTGCCAAATTATAAGAGTTGCATGTTTGGATTTAGAGGATGCAAGAGCAATAAAAGATATAAAAGAAAAAATTCATATTCCAATAGTTGCAGATATCCATTTTGATTATAGGATTGCAATTGAAGCTGCAAAAGCAGGCGTAGATAAAATTAGAATTAATCCAGGAAATATTGGATCAAACGATAGAGTAAAACAAGTAGTAGATATATGCAAAGAAAAACATATTCCAATAAGAATTGGAGTAAATAGTGGTTCACTTCCAAAAGATATATTAGAAAAATACGGAAAACCAACTGCAAAGGGAATGGTTGAAAGTGGTCTAAGACATATAAAAATATTGGAAGATTTAGATTTTCATGATATAGCACTTTCTTTAAAAGCATCATCTTTAGATTTATGTATTGAAAGTTATAGAGAAGCTGCAAATACTATTGATTATCCACTTCATTTAGGAGTAACACATGCAGGAACTGAATTTAGTGGAACAGTAAGTTCAAGTATTGGACTTGGAACTCTTTTAAGAGAAGGAATTGGAAATACAATGAGAGTATCTCTTTCTGCAGATCCAGTAAAGGAAATTAAAGTTGCAAAAGAAATACTTAAAGATTGTAATTTATATCACAAATCTCCAACACTAATTGCATGTCCAACATGTGGAAGAATACAATATGATTTAATTCCAATTGCAAATGAAATAGAAGACTTTTTACAAACAATAGAATCTGATATTACAGTTGCAGTTATGGGATGTGGAGTAAACGGACCGAATGAAGCAAAACATGCAGATATTGGTATAGCAGGAGGAATAAAAGAAGGCTTGTTATTTAAAAAAGGTGAAATAATTAAAAAGGTTCCTCAAGAAAAAATAGTTGAAGTTTTAAAAGAAGAAATATTAAAAATGATATAGGGTGAAATAAAAATGGGAGATATAAATGTATTTACAGGACCAATGAAATGTGGAAAAACACAAAAAATATTAGACGAAGCAAAAAGGCAAGAGATTGCAGGTAAAAATGTCAAAATATTTAAACCAAGTATAGATGATAGATTTTCAGAAGAAAAAGTTGTAAGCAGAAATGGGTTTAATAAAAATGCAATAAGTATTAACAATATAGAAGATATAAAAAATTATGATGCAGATGTTTATGTAATAGATGAATTTCAATTTTTAAAAGGTGATTTAAACGAACTATATAATTTAACAAAAAAAGGAAAGAAATTCTTTATTGCAGGACTTAATCTAACATCAGAAAGAAAACCATTTGGATCTATGGGAGAGCTAATGTGTATGTCAGATGATGTTAAAATGCTTACATCAGTATGTGAAAATTGCAAAAGTGAAGATGCTATTTTTACATACTATAAAGGGAAACACAAAAGTGAAGATATTTTAGTTGGTGATGAAGATTTATATATGCCTGTTTGCAGAAAATGCTATGAAAAACTAATAAAAAATGAGAATAATGAGGGATAGCTTTATGGAAATAATTGTTGGTAAAACTGCAGGATTTTGTTTTGGTGTACAAAATGCAGTAAGCAAAGCAAAAGAAGTTTTAGGAAAAGAAAAAGCATGTACTTTAGGAGAACTAGTACACAATCATGAAGTAACAAAAGATTTAGAAAATCATGGACTAAGAATTATTGAAAATATAGATGACTTAGATGATTTAAATATGTCAGTAATAATTCGTTCACATGGAGAAACTATGACAACTTATGAAAGAGCAAAAGAAAAAAATATAAAGTTAATTGATTTGACTTGTCCAAAAGTTTTAAAGATTCATGAAATAGTAAAGGAATATTCCCAAAAAAAATATTACATATTTTTAATTGGAAAAAATACTCATCCAGAAACAATTGCTACAAAAAGCTATTGTGGTGACAGTTATTCAGTAATTGAAGAAATAGATGATATAGAGAATAAATTGATAGAATTTAAAAAATCAGGACTTACAGATTTACTTATAATTTCTCAAACGACATATAGTTTAGAAAAATTTGAGAAGATAGCACAATCTGTTAAAAATTATTTTGAGAAAGAAGAAAATAAAAATATTAATAATAACAACAATATAAATATTGTTGTTAAAAACACAATATGTGCTGCAACAAAACAAAGACAGGAAGAAACAATTGAGCTCTCAAAACAGGTTGATATGATGATAATTATTGGCGGAAAACATAGCTCAAACACTTTAAAATTATATGAAATAGCAAGTAATAATTGTAAAAAATCGATACTAATTGAAACATATGAAGAATTAAATAAAGAAATGTTTTTAGGAATAAGTAAAGTTGGAATTATGGCAGGAGCATCTACACCTAAAGAAAGCATTGATTTAGTAGTTGAATTTTTAAGTAAAATATGATAAAATAGACTAGATGTAATGTTTTATGAAAGGAAAGAGTAAATGAATCAGATTTTAATTCAAGAAAGAATTTATGTTACACCTGAACTTAAAAAGAAGAAAAAGATGTTTAAATTTGAATTTATAATATCTGTTATTGCTCTATGCCTTTTAGTGATATATGCAATTTGTTCAGAATATGATAGAAATAAAAGTGAACAAGTATCAAAAGAAATACTTGCAAATATAGAATTTACACCACTTGTTGAAAGTAAAGAAAAAATTATAGCAATAATGCTTAACGAAGCATTAGAGGATAATGATGAACCTGATGAACCATTAGTAGTTTATGAACAAGTACCAGACACATCAAGAACAGAACAAACATATACAGCAAGTGATGGAACACAATATACAACAATTGGAACAGTAAACATTCCATCAATTGATGTATATTATCCAATACTTTCAACAACATCAACAGAACTTTTAAAAATAGCACCTTGTAAATTCTGGGGACCAAATCCAAATGAGATTGGGAATTTTTGTATAGTTGGACATAACTATAAAAACGAGAAATTCTTTAGTAAAGCTCCAATGCTTGAAAATGGAGATACTATAGATATAACAGACATGAGTGGAAAAACTATAACATATATTGTATATGATAAATACATAGTTGATCCAGAAGATGTCGCTTGTACAAGTCAAGAAACTGATGGTAGAAGAGAAATAACATTAATAACTTGTACAAACGATAATGAACGTAGATATGTAATCAAAGCAAGAGAAATGTAAATTAAAATTTAAAATATAAATTTATAAATAGTAGTAGAATCATATGTATCTCCATGTTTTAAAACTGGGGATACAAATTTTTTTTCATTTATTGCATTTGGGAAAAATCCTGTTTCTAAACAAATACCGCTACGATTTTTATAAGAACAGTTTTCTTTTCCAATATCAGTATTATTTTCAATAAAGTTTCCAGCATAGAATTGTATTCCAACACAATCTGTATATACTTCCATTTTCCTTCCACTTTCTTCATCTAGAAGAGTAGCAACCTTTTCTATACCAGAAGTAGTTTTATTTATTGCAAATGAATGATCAAATCCATTTGTGTATTTAAGTTCTTCTAAGCTTACATCTAAATCTCTACTTATTTTTTTAGGTGTTCTAAAATCTAAAGGAGTGGAAGCTACATCAACTAAATTTCCAGTAGGAATTAATTCATCATCTACCTCTAAGTATTTATCTGCGTTAATTGATAAAACTTGATTTGTTGCAGTTCCGCTATTATGACCTGCTAGATTAAAATAGCTATGGTTAGTCATGTTTGCAACAGTATCTTGATTGCAGTTGCCAAGATAGTTTATTTTTATCTCATTATCATCAGTTAAAGTATATGTAACACTAATTTTGAATTCTCCAGGGAATCCTTGATCACCATCAGGACTAACTAAACTAAATTTAACTGAATTTTCAGTTTCGTTTATTTCATAATCCCATATTCTTTCATTATATGGATGAAATCCACTATGTAAGTTATTTTTATTTCTTTCATTTTTATCTAAGCTATATTTTACTCCATCTAAAACAAATTCAGCATTTTGTACACGGTTACTATTTCTTCCGACAGTAGAACCAAAGTAGCAAATATGATTTTTAGTATATTTTTCTAAAGTATCAAAACCTAAAACAACGTCAGATAAATTTCCATTTTTATCTGGAACAAATAAAGAAACAATAACTGCTCCATAGTTTGTAAGAACTGTACTCATTCCATTTGAATTAGTAAGAGTAAATTTCTTTGCTTCTCCTTGATCACATTTTCCAAAATCTGAAATTAAAATATTCATAATTTTCCCTCCATATTAAATTCAAATTAAGTATATAGGAATAATATTTAAAAAGCAATAAGCAATAATTTAAAAAAGTAAATTGACAAGTATATTTTAATGTGCTAAAATATAACAAATTTAGGAGTATATCTAAGTGTATTTATTACAAAATACATGAGCGATATAGAGTAACAAAAAGTTACTTACACAGAAGTAAGATTAGTCTTATGGAGGAGTCTTAAATAGATTCATTCATAGGGCTTTTTTGTATTTAAAAATATATATAAGTTATATAACTTTTTAAAATAAAGGGGGATGATACCATATGATTAGAAATGCAGTAAAAGAGGACAGCATTGTACTTTCATCTTTAATCGTAAGAGGATGGAAAGCAGCATATAGAGGATTAATTGATGATAATTTTCTAGATAATATGGATGAAGAAGATAGTATTGATCGATGGAAAAGTATGATTGAATCCCAAAATGAAAAATCACAAATCAAGATTTATGAAGAAGATGGTAAAATTTTAGGAGTTATAAAATATGGAGAACCGAAGGATACAATGAACGGAAGATTTAATGCTGAAATTCAGATACTTTACGTTGAACCAAATATGAAAGGAAAAGGAATAGGCACCAAATTATTTAAAGTTGCTAAAGACTACTTTTTAAAAAATAATATGAATGATTTAATAATATGGTGTTTAAAAGGAAACCAGAAATCAATTAGATTTTATGAAAAAATGGGAGGGGAAATAGCTTTTTCAAGAAAAGATGTCGTCCATAAAATAGAAGTAGAAGAAGTAGGTTTAGAATATAAATTAAGTGATGAAATAACACTTGTAAAACCAACTACTGAATTAGAAGATCAGGTTTTAGAATATATGCAAGAGCATTATGACAATGGTGAAAATACTGTCCATGCTTCTGCATTACTTGATAAAATGGATAGCTATATTGAATGGCTTAAATCTTTAGAAAAGAATTCAAGAAAAGAAACAGTAAGTAAAAATTGGGCGGTATCAACTGAATTTTTAGGGGTAAGAAAAAGAGATGAAAAAATAGTAGGAATGATAAGCATAAGACACGAACTTTCAACTGATTTTTTAAAAAATTATGCAGGTCATATTGGGTATGGAATAAGACCAACAGAAAGAAAAAAAGGGTATGTTACTCAAATGCTTAAACTTGCATTAGATTATTGCAAAAATGAATTAAATCTTGATAAAGTTATGATTTCTTGCGATAAAGAAAATGAAGGGTCAAGAAAAACAATAGTAAATGCTGGCGGAGTATTAGAAAAAGAGTATACAACAGATGAAGGCGAGCAAATGCAAATTTACTGGATAAAACTGAAATGAAAATAAAATATAATAAAAATAAAATATAAAGAAATAAGAATTAAACAAAATAATAATAAAATAAATAGGAGGAATTTAATATGGGTAATATAAAAATATTAGAAACAGAAAGATTAATATTAAGAAAATTAGAAGAATCAGATGCAGAAGAAATGTATAAAAACTGGGCAAATGATGATGAGGTTACAAAATATGTTAGATGGTCTACACATAAAAATGCAGATGAAACAAGGGAGTATATTAAATTTGAAGATGAGCAATGTAAGAAAGAAAACTACTATAACTGGGGTATTGTATTAAAAGAAACTGGAGAATTGATTGGAGCAATAGGAGCTTTCCCAAGTGAAGATGAAAGAACAGAACCAGGGTATAATATTTCTAGAAAATATTGGAATAATGGATATACAACAGAAGCATTAAAAAAAGTTTTAGAGTATTTAACAAATGAAGTTGGGATACATAGATTTAGATGTAGCCATGCAGTTTTAAATCCTGCATCAGGTAGGGTTATGCAAAAAGCTGGATTTAAGTATGTAAAAAATGGCATTTGTGAAAAATTTGATGGAAGTCAAAAATTTGAAACAAAAGAGTATATTTTAGATGTAGATAAATATGTAATTTAAACAAAATAAAAATAAAACCTTCATAGATTTTATGAAGGCTATACTTTTATTTACAATGTTACATAAAATGTTGCAATAATTTAAAATATATGATAGAATTATGGCCAGGTGAAAAAATTGGTAGAAAGTAGAACTGTTAATTTAGATAAATTAATATATTTATTTACTAAAAATCTAAACACAATAAATGATGAAAACGATATAGAAAAATGCACTAAAACTAACATGAAATGTGTTTCTAGATTAGATTTTGATGCCAAAATAAGTTTTACAGATGATTATGTTAAAAGTTTGCTATATGCAAAATTTGGATTAAATAAAAAAACAATTCTAGTTATGAATTGTAACAACAAGAAAACAAAAAGAAATGTTTCTGTAGACCTAGGTATATCTTTTGCAACAATTGATAAAAAAGTATTATTAATTGTAACAGACCCAGTGAAAATAAAGCAAAGTAATGAAGATGATATGTACTTAGTGAAACAAAACATAAAAAAAACATCGGTAGAAAATCTAAATATTTTTGTTAATTCAAATTCAGTATTATTAACAAATGATATAATTTCACAATTAAAAAAGACATATGATGTAATTATTATAGATACCTTACCATATATGCATGCTAATGAAGATGTAAATTTATTAATGAATGTTGATTACACTGCATTAGTTATAAATCCAGGTGAAACAAAAGCTAAAGATTTGAGAAAAATATGTAAATTTATTAAAACAGCAGGAGAAAAAATAGTTAGCATTGTGTTTAATAAAAACAGTGGAACAAAAATTTTTGATTTTGAAATCAAACAACCAAAAAAAAGATCAATAAATACATATTCAATAAAAGAATCAATTAATAAAGAAAATAATAATATTACAAATTTGGAAAAAGAAGTAAAGAATATAAATATTATTGAAAAAGAATATAAAATATTAGACAAACAAGAAGAAAAAAAACTAGAAGAAGATAAAATAAAGTTAAATGATTTATTACAAGAAATTGAAAATGCTAAACTTAAGATTGAACAAGGATATAAGAAAGAAATAGAAAATGCAAAAATAAAAATTAAACAAGATTATATAAATGAAATTGAAAATGTTAGATTAGAATTGCAAAATGAATTTAGAAAAGAATTAGAAAGGTTTAAGATTGAAATGCAAGAACAGTACATTCAAAAAATGGAAGAAAGTAAAAAAGATAGTAAAAAAGAAAGAAAAACTAAAAGAAAAAGTTTAAGAAAAAATAAAAACAGTTTTTCTATATTTGAAGATATTGATTATGCTGATCTTGAAAGATGTGCTATATATGAAGTATTAGTTTCATAATTAACAAAAAACAATGACCTTCATAAAATATATAAGGAAATATATTTTATGGAGGTTTTTATATTGGCTAGAATAATAGTTTTTAATAATGATACAAATAAAATGGAAAATTACTACAAAGGAGAAAATGATGCTATGCCATACAATAATGGTAGAACTTTAACAGTTGGTGAATTTAGAGGATCAAGTAAAAGTCCTACTATATGGACCACAAAAAGAGCAATGCAAAGTTTTAATATAACAAGGAATTTATTTGGTGGACCAATTCCTGTAGGCTATGCGTTTAAAAGACCTTGGGAAGGTGGACATAGTTCTCAATCACAGCACTATGCAGGCGTGGCTTTTGATAGTGGGCAGGCACTAAGCTCAACTCAAAGAAATAGACTAAGAACAACTGCAATAAATTCTGGAGTATGGAGTTATGTAGAACCAGCTTCACTTACACCTACATGGGTTCATTTTGATAAAAGATTTGGAAAAGCTGCATGTAGTGGTGGGGGATATATGCAAATAAAAAGAGGAAGCATAAGCACATATGTTTTAATTGCACAAGATGATTTGAATACTTTAGGATATAGAACAGGTGGATTAGATGGAATATTTGGAGCAAAAACACAAGAAGCGGTAAGAAACTATCAAAGATCAAGAGGTTTAGCAGTAGATGGAATAGTAGGATGTAATACATGGAGATCGCTTCAAGAAGATGTAGTAGGAACAGGAAGAACAAGTACTACGATAGATTGAAATCTGGATAGGTTTTATGCCTATCCAGACAAATGATTTTTTACATAGTTTATTAAACATGATATAATATATAGATAATAATACGTAAAACGGAGGGAAATAATGAGACTTGATTTTAAATCAGAAGAAAGTATGCAGGCTGCAAAAAGGATTATTATTAAATCTAATACAACTGGAAGAAGTAGAAAACTACATTCAGTACAAGAATCATTTATGCTTTTAATAAAAGGTATTGAAAAAGAAGATCTTGATAATCTATGTAAAGAATTAAATTCATTTTATCCTGACATTTCTATTGATGAATGTTATTTATTAACACAAGGAAAAGGAAAAATATTTGAAAACAATAAAGAAATTGTTTCAAATGTTATATTTAATTGCGCAAATAAAGTTTTAAATCAAGGAAAGCATATGGGAAGCAACACAATTTCAGATGGAAAAATAAATACAAGTAGTTTTATAAGTCACTCTATATATGAAGCACGTGTTGCAGAAAATTTAGCTAAAATGTTAGGAGCAAATAGTGAAAAAGCAATGACACTTGCAATACTCCATGATTATGGAAGAAAAACTACACATACTTTAGAACATGTAACACAAGGATTTGATGATTTAGTAAGACTAGGTTGGGAAGATGAAGCGGTATCTACACTTACTCATTCATTTATAAATGGTGGAAGATGTGATAATTGTGATAGAGCAGAAGAAGGATTTTATCTTGATGAAAAGGGAGATCCAAGGTGGGAAAAAGAAGAAGATAAAGATGATGTTGCAAAATTTTTAGAATTATATAAATATGATATTTATGATGATATATTAAATATAGCAGACTTAATGGCTACAGACAAAGGAATAGTATCGCCAAAAGAAAGAATAGAAGATATTGCAACAAGAAAAATGCCAGATCCAAAAAATAGAAACTATTTTCTAAGTAGTTTTATTAACAAAATGAATGAAGTATTAAAAAAAGCAGGAAAAATTGATAAATTTGAAGCAGTAAGTTCAAGTTTAGAAGATGAAGAAATAATAAAATTATTTGAACAAACATCAAAAATATTTTTTGATAAATACAATGAAGAAAGAGTAAAATAGAAAAATCAAGAAAATTGTTTGACAAAATTTGTTTAGTTTAATTTAATATAATTGTAAAATTTAAAATTAATTAATAGAGAAAAGAAAATATGATAACAAAAAATATAAAAGCTATGTAGGTAAAGTTTTAACCTATATAGCTTTTTTTCATATTTATATAAAAAAGGGGGAATTATTATGAGTAAAGTCTGTTGTTTTCTTAATCTAAAAATTTAAATTAAGGAGGGAAAAATATGGATATAAAAGTTGGTAATACACCGATGATAAAAATTAAATACAAATATAATGGAAAAGAAAAATATGTTTATGCTAAATTAGAATCGTATAATTTAACAGGAAGTATAAAAGATAGGGTGGCCTATTATATTATAAAAAAGGCATATGAAAATAATGAATTAAAAGAAGGAATGGAGATAGTAGAAGCGACAAGCGGTAATACAGGTATTTCACTTTCAGCACTTGGCACATATTTTGGAAACAAAGTTAGAATATATATGCCAGATTGGGTAAGCATAGAAAGAAAAGAACTAATGAAAATGTATAACGCAGATGTTATACTTATTTCGAAAGAAGAAGGAGGATTTAAAAAGGCAATTCAAGAAGCAAAAGAATATGCAAAAAAGAACAATGCATTTTTAAGTAATCAATTTACAAATGAAAACAATGTACTTGCTCATTATGAAACAACAGGAAAAGAAATAGTAGAAAAATTAGATAATATTGGTGGATTTGTATCTGGAATTGGTACAGGAGGAACATTAATTGGTACTGCAAAAAGATTAAGAAAGGAAAATAAAAATGTAAAAATAATTGCATTAGAACCAGATAAAATGCCGCTTTTATCTAAAGGTAAAATATTAGGAAACCATAAAATAGAAGGAATAGGAGATGACTTTATTCCAGAGATAGTAGATAAAAATTTAATAGATGAAGTAATACTTGTAAATGATGAAGATAGTATAAATATGGCTAAAAAAATAGCTCTAAAACTTGGCATAGGTGTTGGAATATCAAGCGGTGCAAATTTTATAGCAAGTATTATTGCGAATGAAGAAAACATAGGAAATATTGTAACAGTATTTCCAGATGATAATAAAAAGTATTTGTCTACAGAACTTAGTAAACCAATAGATGATAACAAATACTATATATCAAATAAGATAGAATTATTGGACTATAGCTTTATATAACTATAGTTTTATATAACTGCTTGAATTTTTAAATTTAAAGATTTAACTTCTAAAATTTAAAGATGTTAAAAATGTAAAAAAAGTTAATATTTTTATAGTATAATTTTTCTTTTTGGTATACAATAATAAAGTAAAAATACCAAGGAGGAAAATTATGTTTTTTGATGTTGCAATAATTGGAGCAGGAGTGGTTGGTGGATTAATTGGAAGATCACTTTCAAAATATAATTTAAAAATATGTATATTAGAAAAAAATAACGATGTAGCAATGGGTGCATCTATGGCAAATAGCGGAATAGTACATGCTGGTTTTGATGCTAAATCAGGCACATTAAAAGCAAAACTAAATGTTGAAGGTTCAAAAATGATGCCAAAAATTGCAAAAGACCTAGGCGTGAAATACATAAATAATGGTTCAATGGTAATAGGCTTTTCAGATGAAGATAGAAAAGTAATTAATGAGTTATATGAGCGTGGTATAAAAAACGGAGTAGAGGATTTAAAAATAATTACAGGAGAAGAAGCAAAAAAGATAGAGCCAAATTTAAATGAGAATGTAATATGTGCTCTTTATGCTAAAACCGGAAGTATTATTTGTCCATATGAACTAACAATTTCAGCAATTGGAAATGCGATGGATAATGGAGCAACTCTTAAAACTAATTTTGAAGTTATAGATATAAAAAAGGAAAATGATATATATGTTATTTCTTCTAATGATGAAAGTGTACAAGCTTCGTATGTAATAAATGCATCTGGTGTAAATGCAGATGAGATAGCATCTATGATTGGAATGAATGATTTTACAATTCATCCAAGAAGAGGTGAATATATTTTACTTGATAAGGAATGTGGTAATCTAATTAAAAGTACAATATTTAGAACACCAACTAAGGTAGGAAAAGGTGTTTTAACAACTCCAACAGTAGATGGCAATCTTTTGTTAGGACCAACATCAGAAGAAATAGAAGATAAAGATAATAAAGTAACAACAGATTTAGGAAGTCAAAAAATTATAGAAGATGCAAAAAAGAATTTAGCAAGTGTTCCAACATCAAAAATTATTACTTCATTTTCAGGATTAAGATCAGTAGGAGATACAGGTGATTTCATAATTAATATAAATAATAATTTTGTAAATGTAGCAGGAATTGAATCACCAGGATTATCTGCATCACCTGCAATTGCAGAATATGTTTTAAATCTGCTTAGACAAGCTGGACTAAAACTTGATGAAAAAGAAAATTATATAGAAAAAAGAAGAGGATATCATTATTTTAAAAATCTTTCAGACGAAGAAAAAAATGAAATTATTAAAAAAGATCCAAGATATGGGAAAATTGTATGTAGATGTGAAGAAGTAACATTGCGGAGAAATTATTTATGCAATTAATCAAAATCCAAAAGCAAAAGATATAGATGGAATAAAAAGAAGAACAAGGGCTTCTATGGGAAGGTGCCAAGGTAGTTTTTGTATGCCAAGTTTAATAGAAGTACTTGCCAAAGAACTTAATATTCCTTTTGAAGCTATAACTAAAAAGGGAAGTGGATCAAATTTGACTATAGGAAGAACAAAATAAAGGAGAAAAAAATGGTAAATACAATAGAAAAAGATTTAGTAATTGTTGGTGGAGGACCTGCAGGAATGAGCGCAGGAGTATCAGCATACGAAGAAGGAACTAAAGATATATTAATACTAGAAAGAGATGAAAATCTAGGTGGAATTTTAAACCAATGTATTCACAATGGATTTGGCCTTCATAGATTTAAAGAAGAACTTACAGGACCAGAATATGCATATAGATATGAGAAAAAGGTTAAGGAATTAGGAATAGAATACATGTTAAATACAACAGTTATTGATATAACATCTGATAAAGAAATTACTGCAATTAACTCAGAAATGGGTGTATTTAAAATAAAGGCAAAAGCAATAATTCTTGCTATGGGTTGCAGAGAAAGAGCAAAAGGTGCATTAAATATAGCAGGAACAAGACCTGCTGGAATATATAGCGCTGGTTCTGCACAAAAGTTAGTAAATATTAAGGGCTATATGCCAGGAAAAGAAGTAGTAATACTAGGATCTCGGAGATATTGGATTAATTATGGCAAGAAGAATGACATTGGAAGGAGCAAAAGTTAAAGCAGTTTGTGAGGTAATGCCATATTCTGGAGGACTACCTAGAAATATTGAACAATGCTTAAATGATTTTAAAATACCACTTAAATTAAGTCATACAGTAGTAGAAATACATGGAAAAGATAGACTAGAGGGAGTTACAATAGCAAAGGTAGATGAAAATAGAAAACCAATAGAAAAAAGTAAAAAATTCATTAAATGTGATACTCTTTTATTATCTGTTGGATTAATTCCAGAAAATGAACTTACAAAAAAAGCAGATGTAGATTTAAGCACAGTTACATCTGGAGCAACAGTTGATCAAGACAGACAAACCATGATATCTGGAATATTTGCATGTGGAAATGTACTTCATGTTCATGATTTAGTTGATTATGTTTCAGAAGAAGCTGAAATTGCAGGAAAGGCTGCATCAGAATATATAAAGAAGAATGTGCAACCACAAATTAATTTAAAAATAATACCAGATGGAAAAATAAGATATACTGTGCCACAAATAGCAACATTAATTAAAGATTTTTCAATATACTTTAGGGTGTCAGATATTTTTGAAAACTGCGAAGTTGTATTAAAAGATGAGGAAAAAGAAATTATAAAATTAAAAAAACAAAAATTAGTACCAGGTCAAATGGAAAAAATAGATATAAAAAAGGAAATGATAAAAGAAATTTCAGGAAATAATCTGTATATAGAATTAAATCAAAAATAAATTAACAACAAACTAATAGCAAATTAAAAATATATAGGAGGAAAAAATGACTAAGGAGTTAACATGTATAATATGTCCAAAGGGATGCAATATAAAGGTTGAATATGAGAAAGATATTGTTAAAAAAATTGAAGGTAATACATGTAAAAGAGGATATGATTATGCTTTATCAGAAATTACAAATCCAGTAAGAACAGTGACATCTACAGTAAAATTAGATGATGGAAGAATGCTTTCTGTAAAAACAGACAAGCCAATTCCTAAAAATTTGATTTCTAAATGCATGAAAGAAATAAATAAAATAACAGTTAAAGCACCTGTTAAAGAAGAACAAATAATTATTGAAAACGTCTTAAATACAGGGTGTAATATAATTGCAACAAAAGTAATGTAAATGTCATAAAAATCTTTTAAAAACATGTTGACACAATTTGAATAAACATTTAAAATATAAATATATGATATTATGAAATATAATGTATAAAAAGATAAATCGAGGGGGAAAACCAATGAAAAAATCACTTACAATTGTAGCTACATTTATAGTTGTTTTACTAATATTTTCAAATTTTAGTTCTTTAGCACTTTCAGCAACAGCAACATTAAATCCAAGTGCAACAAAGGCAAGAAAGGGAGAATATATAACAATTGATTTTGTTGTAAATCCAAGTGCTGGATATAACGGATTCGAAGGAAGACTTGATTGGGACAAAGATTTCTTTACAGATGTAACAGTAACACCAAGTTCAACATCATACAAGCTAAATGAAGATGCTGGATTTAATGAATTTGATCCTGATGATGGTTCAGATGATAGATATATAATTATAGATAGTTCAAATCCTATAGAAGCAGGAACATTATTTACAATTAAATTAAAGGTAAAAGAAAACACTACAAAAACAAGTGGACAAGTTGGTTTTGCATCTGGTTCAGAATTAGATATATTTGATGAAGATGTTACAGTAGATATTGATGTTCTTCCAGTTTCAATAGAACTTGATGAAACAGAACCTCCTGTAGATCCACCAGTAAATAATACAATAAACAATACAACAAATAGAATAACACCTGCAAATAACACAACTGGAAATTTAAATAAATCAAATACTGCTGCAAATAAAGTTATACCATATACAGGAAGTACAGTTGTATTACCTTTAATTGGAATAATTGCAGTTATAGGGACAGCAGCATATGTAAGATATAAAAAAACAAAAATTGACTAAAAAATAAAAGCTAAAAAAATATTGACATTATAAAAAAATAAAAGTATAATAAAACAAATAGATTTAAAAAAAACCCCTACGGGCAGATTTTTAAATCTATTTTTTTATTTTTAAATTTAGAATATAAAAATAAAAATCAATAAAGATTAGTAAAAAAATAAAAATATTAATAAATATTAATAAATATTAATAAGGAGGGATTAATATGAATACAAAATACATTTTTGTAACAGGAGGAGTTGTATCTGGACTTGGAAAAGGAATTACTGCTGCATCACTAGGAAGACTTCTTAAAAACAGAGGATATAAAGTTACAATTCAAAAATTTGATCCATATATAAATGTAGATCCAGGAACAATGAGTCCATATGAACATGGTGAGGTTTTTGTTACTGATGATGGAGCAGAAACTGATTTAGACCTAGGACATTATGAAAGATTTATAGACGAAAGTCTAACTAAAAATTCTAGTATAACAATGGGGAAAATTTATTCTTCTGTTATAGAAAAAGAAAGAAGAGGAGATTACCTAGGAAAAACTGTTCAAGTTATTCCTCATATTACTAATGAAATAAAAGAAAAAATATATAGTTTTGAAAATACTGATACAGATATTGTAATTACAGAAGTGGGCGGAACAATAGGTGATATTGAAGGGTTGTCAATAATAGAAGCTATAAGACAAGTTGGATTAGAAAAGGAAAAAGAAGACGTAATATATATTCATGTAACACTTCTTCCATATATACATGGTTCAAATGAAATAAAAACAAAACCAACACAACACTC
>JAEEGL016739012.1_pt1 | contig 59425 bp, 55 predicted proteins | sample 9134231 | NCBI WGS metagenome assembly JAEEGL01 (sample SAMN16246548, study PRJNA631951) | gut metagenome | biome: gut microbiome; feature: rumen; material: fiber-attached | host: Bos | place: Iran: Karaj | collected 2018-10
AATATGTCATATCTTGATTTCCACTATCGGTCTAAACATCCGGCATTGATAGAATTTTCTAATACGGCATTTTATGGCCGGAATTTGTGCCCGTTGCCGGTCAACGGCCAAGATTATACACCAATTATCTTAAAAGAAGTCCACGGTGTTTATGAAAGTGGCAAGGGTTATAATATAAATAAACAGGAAGCTGCCACAGTGGTTCAAATACTGGCCGAAATGCCGGAAAATTTGGACGGAACAATGCCGTCTGTGGGGGTTGCGACATTTAACATACACCAACGTAATTGTATCATAGATTTATTGTATGAACGCGCCCAAAATGATGCTGAATTTGCCGAAAAATATAACAAATTAAAGCAAAGTGGTCTATTTGTTAAAAATTTGGAAAATATTCAGGGCGATGAACGCGATATTATTATAATTTCTACTACATTTGGTCTGGACGAAAAGGGCAAATTTTATGAACGCTTTGCCACCGTTGGTCAATCACATGGTTATAAACTGATAAATGTTTTAATAACACGTGCCAAAAAGCAGGTGTATGTGGTTACATCTATTCCGCAGTCTTATTATTCGCGGTATAAAGAAGAAATCGAGGCTAAACAGGAAAATAACAGAAAGGCAATACTGTATGCCTATTTATCTTATGCCAAGGCCATTTCTGACAACAATATGCGTGCCGCGGATGCTGTGTTACAAGATTTGTGCAGGTTTAGCCCGGACAAGCCACGTGTCGGACAAAATGATTCAGTTGTTCTTACAGATTCTTCTTTTGAACAAGAGGTTTATGAAGAACTGTGTAAAATTATAGACCGCGATTTGATAACCTCTCAATACAAAATTGGCGGATACAGGTTGGATTTTATGATTGATATCAATGGACACAAAATTGCACTGGAATGCGATGGCAAATCGTATCACAGCACGCCCCAGGCGTATGCTGCAGACATGAACCGTCAAAAGCAAATAGAACAATTTGGATTTGTATTTTACAGGATTTGGTCTACGAATTGGTTTGAAGACAAATCTGGCGAAATTGCAAAATTCCAACGTTTCATAGACGGGTTAAAATAGTATAATGGACTCTGCCTTGACGACGGGTTCTTTGTAAAAGGGGCAAGATATGATAGAACAAAAAATTTATATATATGGCGATGAAAATAAAGAAAATAACAAATTCAAACCATACACGTGGACATTATCCGAATTACAAGAAAGTATTGTGCCAGGGTCATGTATTAATGGATACTATTTAAAAAATGCAAATGCGTTCATATTTACTGGTTCTGGGCAAGACGAACAATGGCGCAAGTGTCAAAATTATAAATATTACGGGCATGAAATATACGCCAGTAATCGTGGTCGCATAAAAGTTAAAATGGATAAAGACATAATAATATGTGACCTTTGTGAAGAAATAGCCCCCAAAGACAAAATAACCTATAAATTGTTTAAATCTTTACATAAACGAAAACATATTGGTTGGTTGCGGGCCAAAATACCAAATAATACGCGTTGCCTGGGGGGATATGTTTACCAAATGGTCGCTGATGCGTGGTTGGCGGATAAATATACCAAGGGTAAAGAAATTCACCACATTACAAATGATGGCTATGACAACAGACCCGAAAATTTAATCATATTAGACAGTACGACGCATCGTAAAATAAATCATAATAAATACGTTGATTGTTGTTATTGGCCCGGCAAATATGATAAAAAGTTAGGGGTGTGATATGGCGGATTTGTTCTTTGGAATACCCGATAATAGTGTTATATATCTCGATACTTCTGCGGTGAATTTTCTTTGTGACAATTTATCTCTTAGAGATGCTGCTGCAACAAAATTATATCACGCACGTAAAGGTACAAGATTTTATATATCATCAACAGTTATATGGGAGATATTGTCGACTAGAAATGACGAACAACGTGAATTACTTATAGCTTTTATGCAGAATCTTTGTTATGAAAAGTTAATTAATTCACCCAGTGAATTCATATTAAATTATATAAAAGCAGGGTGTCCTTTGGAGGAAACGCCTTATGATTTTCATTCTAAACTACATATTGCAAATGTGTGGACGGGTATAGTAAACGATAAAAATCGAACATTTTCTGATTATGCTGTAGAAAATATGGGAGATCGGTCTTTTATAAATATGGTTCGAGAGTTTATTAAAGATTTTAATCAAAGTGTAATATTAGAAGGCACAAAATCAGATCCTTTTGTCTGGTTGGTAGAAGCAGATGAAAATGATGATGCGTATAGCATACGATGTAAAAAATTGGCATGGTTGATGATACTGCTTTTATTGGTGGCAGAATTAGATTTTGATCCGGGCCCTGTAAAAAATTTCTGGAACAGATTAAGAATTGAGTCGTCCTTGGAGCGTTTGTTATATTTAAAGCGGAATCTGCCGATCCTTGTAACGCGCGGTCCTTTTGCACTTATGGCAAATTTAGCTATTAATCAAATTGGTAAAAATGGCAGTATTAATAGAGGAATTATATTGGATATGTATCATGTAATAAATTTAACATATTGCGATGTGTTCTTTACAAATGATGAGGGATTCAGGAAACTCAAAGAAAATTTTGATCATCCATTGATGGATAGAATACACATTATTAAAGATTATACGTTTTCAATGCATGATTTGTTCTAATATATGTTTGTAAATAACACTTAATTTTTAACGTGTTTTCTTAATAAAAATGGGTGTTTTGGGTAGCAAATAGTTATCAACAAACGCCAAAGTAAAAGAAAAAGGAATTCTGTTGAATTCCTCGAATTTCTTGGCTCAGATGTATAAGCATAGGTCGAACGCGCGATATCTTAGATTTACTTAGTTTGGGTAAAAGTATTGAAAAGATTTTGCAGCGTTATCCGGTTTAATCGTGTAAATTCGTGTAAAATCGTGTAAACACTCATATCAACCTAGCAGGAATCAGGCAAAATCGTCAAAATGACACCGTTGCCACCCCATCTGCTCAACTGACATACGGATTAACAGCAAATTAAATTGGAATTAAAAAACTTCGCAACACCGCAGGAATCAGGGCTTTTTTCGTGCTTGTATGATGTGTGAAAAAACAAGTGGTGTACATATGTGTAAATTTCAAGTTGGTAAAAAGACACTTTAAATACCCGTTAATCAATATAATTTTTTGTGATTTTTAATAGTGAAATAATTTCTTAAATAAGAACTTAAAAAAGAATTTAAATGATTTCTTATAAGTCGCCGAACATTGATATTTAGTGATGTAAATACCTGGCACAGATTTTTGTTTTTTATATCGTAGGTATGTATAACCAAAAGGATAAAACATGGCAAATGTAAACAAGGTATGAACAGCAACAATTCCAGTGCCAAAACAAAAAGTCGGGTGTAATACGCAAAATCAGTGCTTTTTTATTGTTTGCTATGGTATAAAAGTGGAAGCTGATATGCAAATATGTACATTTTTAGATTGGTCAAAATAGCATTCAATAGTACAAAAAAGAGTACATTATATACATTCTCTCGTAACGAAATCGTGTGAGAGAATATGTTTCATTTTTAACGATATCGTGAACGATTTCGTCCACGATATCGTACCGTTAATAGCAAGAAAAAATCTTTATAAAAAGACTTGATTTTTGTGTCAAAATGTGATAAAATCACATTTGTCGTAGGAAGGAATGTCACTCATAATTTATTGTTATATAAAAAAATAGGGTTTTTATTAAAAAATCCGTTTTTTGTGATTGTTTTTCTTATGACTCAAAATGTGAAAAAATCACATTTTGTGTTTGACTTTAGAATAAAATAGCTTACTATTGTAAGCGATGATGGAAACTTAAAGGATGTCTTATGTTAATAGATTTTTCTGTCTCAAATTATTTGTCGTTCAAGGATAAAGTTACGCTTTCGTTAAAGAAAACGACCATACGTACACATAAAGGACATTTGTTAAAACACGGACTTTTATCTGGGGCTGTTATATATGGAGCAAATGCTTCTGGAAAAACTAACTTGTTACAAGCTTTGGCGTCTCTTGCATATAATCAAGTGAACATAACTCAAGCAAGTTTGTCTTTTGCTGATACGATAAAGCATAATGTTTTTATGCATGATGCTTCTTTAAACCCTGAATTTGAACTGAATTTTTTTGCTAATGATATAAAATATAATTATGTTTGTTCGTTCAAAGCTGGAAAAGTAGAACGCGAAAAATTGGTTTATGAGGACGATTCAACAAAAGATGATAAATTGATATTCGATAGAAGTGGAACAAATATAGAGTGGGGGTCAGAGTTTCAAACAGAAAGCTTGTTATCTAAAACAGCAAATGAACAGATGTTGCTACTGGCAAAACTTAAAGTGGACGGGGTTTTTAATAACGATTCAAAAATAAAAAATCGAAAACATTTAGATAATGTTGTTAAGTTTTTTGAAGGCATTATGTATTTTAGCAACAAAGAGGTTGTAAGGGCAGATAAATTTTATACATTTTTTAACAAGGATGATGCATTTAAGAAGTTTTTGAAACTCTTGTTAAATTTGGCAGATGTTGGTATAACTGATATAATTTGGGAAAAAGTCAATTTAGTGCCTTTGCCTATAAATATGATACCTATAGTGCGCGGACAAACAACATGTTTCAATCATAATACAGATTTGTATTGTTGTGATGAAAAAAATGGGACATTAAGTTTTTATAAGTTAAAAACCAAACATGGTTCCGAAACCTTTGAGCTTGAAACGGAATCCGCTGGAACGATAAAACTTATACATTTGTCGTTATTGTTGTTTATATGTAAAAACAGAGAAGATCATCTGTTGCTTATAGACGAATTTGATAGTTTGTTGCATCCAATTATTGTAAGATATCTTTTGCAAAGTCTATTAAACAGTGGCAACGGACAAATTATAACAGCACTGCATAATACTGGTTTGATGGATCAAAAGATATGGCGTGTAGATGAGATATGGTTTGTAAAAAAAGAAATTGACCATACTACTAGCCTATACCCATTAACAGATTTCAACCCAAGGTTTGATAAATGTATAGAAAAGGATTATATAAACGGGTGGTATGGTGCCTTGCCTACGACTGATGAGAGCGAATGGGAGGTTATAAATGAGAAGAAATAGCAACGCTAGGCACCCCCATAAGAAAGAAATTTATTTGGCAACAGAGGGTGCTACAGGTACAGAATGGCATTATATTAGCGATTTGTGTAAAAATAATAATTGTGGTTTGCATGGGGTAAAAGGTCTTGCTAAAAATGAATCAGATCCAGTAAAATTGGTCAACGCGGCGATAGCATTTGCTAAAACATCAGAAAATAATAACTTTGCTTTTGAAATTTGGGTGATGTTTGACAATGATAGCCCAATGAAAGTTAGAGAAGCATTCGGGATAATAAATAGATATAACAAGAGGCACAACCCAAAAATCCGAATTGCTTTTAATTCGCCATTGGTTGAGGTTTGGGGGATTTTGTGTGCTGATCCTAGAAAAACAGTATCTATAAACCCTAGTAAATGCAAAGCCGATTTAAAAATTTTAATGCCGGGTTACGATCATGAGCATAACAGGTATTTTGATCTTGAGGTTATGTCTAGGGGGATGCCTGCCGCCATTGCTAAAGCAGAAAAAATGGAAATGTCCGCAATATACGAAGCGGAATATGATATATGTCCCCACGCAGGTATTTATAAGTTGGTAAAAAGTATCATAGAATAGTGCTGATTGAAATAAAAACCTTGTTGTTAGATTAAAATTGATAATTCATTTCAATCTGAAATCTATGTTTATCAAATTCGTATGCTGGGGCGTTGGAATCACGTTTTGTATATGTATAACTGATTGCCGGGTATAATCGTTTATATTCCAAATAGCGACTTGATAAACGTAAATAAGCACGATAGCCAATGTCTTTGCGTGTAAATTTATTTACAGTATAATCATCCATTATAAAGAATTGGGAATCTTTATATTTTGTTTGTATCAAATCCAGTCTTGTAAATATGGTTAAAGTCAGTGGCAATTCAGCAAAATACCCCAAAGAATAATCTATACTATTACTGCCATACGATTTTAATTTTGCTGTATTGGTTGTATAAGACAGACCGACAAATGCAAAACTTTTATTGTTTATATAATATCTAGGTTGAATATAAATTGTATATTCGTTACCACGTAAAATATTGTCTAAATTATCGTTGTGATACACGTCTTTGCTATAAGAGCCACCAAACGATAAATGAATGCGTTTTGTCAAATCTAGGTCTATATCAGCACGTACACCGGGAACAGTATTATAATATTCGCCCCCATACCAGCGTAATTGTGTAAACGGTTGAATACTGATTTCGCCAAGACCATCAAATATATATCTTGGCCCTGCCGCCATATAAAGCATATAATCGTCAAAAGTCGAATTTGAAAAATCCAGAGCGTTGAATGACAAACTTGTTTTTAAGCCAAAATGGTCAGTTAGTTTAATATAGTAATCACCACCGACATTATATTGAATTCCAACTCCTGTTGATTTATCGTCTAGTTCACGACATAAAACACCAAACATAGTATTTATGCATTCTTCGCGCTTGCCTGTTGCATAATTAAGGTTGGTATCTGGCACGATGGAAAAACCTGTATAAATATTCCAATTTTTTTTATATCTAGCAAAATTTATCATTTGTTTGATTTGTGTTTGTATTTCAGAGGGTAGTGTTTTATCTGCCAAAGCTAAACGCAGGTTAAAATCAGCAGAATTATATTTGCCATCTAATAAATATACTTTTGCTAACTCTATACGAACAAATGTTGCGTCAGGGTTGTATTTCAATATTGCTAAAAAATATCGTTCGGCTGTTGAATAATCGCCGCGTAATTCTGCAACACGACCAAGTTCAAACAATGCTCCTGTGCGTGCATTTGTGTCATCACTTTGCAAAATGTCATTCAACAAGTCCGTTGCTTTATCAAAATCACCTGCGTTAATCATAACATGTGCTACTGATAATGCTTGAGAATCTGTCAGAATTATCGGTTGTGTTTTATCTGTTTTTGCTGCTTGTGCTGTAAAGGAAGCAAGTAGCATAAAAATGCATGTAACTCTTTTTAACATTACTATTTTGTTCCGCCGAAGGCACCTGTTATATCAAAAGCGTCGTTACCTGTGGCACCACCAAGCGGTTGGCTTGAAATTATATAAGTTCCAACAGCTTCTTCCGTGTTATTTTGTTGAAAGTGTTGGCTATGAAAAATCACACTTGGGGTATTGTATGTACCTGTCTGTAAATTATAATCCGTATTTCCTGTATGATTTGAACCTGATACAGCAACATTGGTGGCGCCCGAATTGCTTAAGCCCCATGCCACAGGATTTAAAGAGTCTGTGACGGCATTTGGAAAACTCATAGTAAAGGTATAATAATTATCAAAATCTAATACTAAACTAGGATTGTTCGGATTATATGTAAATGTCGCATCTCCTTTTATTAAAATTTTATCGGTTTCATCAGGTGTTGGTTTATGAACTTTATAAATATATGCCAGTGTTCCCCCGGTAAACACAGTACCAGTTTCAGGGATGTAAGCATTAGAACCGTAGTCTATGTCGCGATTAGTTACATAACCGTTTGCTGATATCAAATGAGTTGTTAAACTTGGCACTGTTGGGTTCCCATACACAGAATCATAAAAGGCAACTCCATAATTCGCTAGTTCTAACTCTTTTTCATTGTATATAGCCGTAACAGGTGCGCCATCGTTTTGGACCCATTGGGCATTATACTGTTTAAAACCTCCGTGTTGGGTCCATGGTTTATCTGTTTGTGTATAATGATAATCGTGTCCGCCTTGCGAATCTCCAAACTCAACATATTCATCCAATTCGGCTTGTTTATTAAAATTTCTTGTTACTATTTCATTGGAACCATTGTCGCCACCAGAAAGCAACCAATCTAAGAAATCTTGTTCTGTCCCTGTGTGTCCTTGGGCTAACCATAATTCATACGCTGATTGTCCTGGTGTATTTGGCGTTGGTGTACCAGTATTTCCAGAGCCACCGCCTGACCCTCCACCGCAAGCTGTTAAAGACAAGATAGATAATAAAATGACAAAGTGTTTCATGAGCTACCCCCTTTGTTGAATAAATTAAAACCGCCCAAGAAAGAGCGGTCGGGGAGTTCCTAATCACTAAATTACTGATTCTGCGGTTTTTCGGTTAAACCGTATTTTATAACCAACAGCTCCCCGACCATAAGCCAGGGATGATAACGGTGCAAAAGACACCGATAACATCATTTTAACGATGCTTTCGCACCGAATTTAGCGAGCTAGGAAAGCCCAAACCCAATCTCTTGGATTCATAAGGAATTTTAACATACTTTTTATAAAATTTCAATTCCCCGATTATTATTTATTGCATAAGTGTTGAATTTTGTACCTTTTATTATTACAATCAGTGCCATGAATATATACGATTTAATAAATTACCCAGAAAGCGATTGGCTCGATTTTAAATCAGAGTGGCATGACAATATAGCCAATCTGATTCTGGATGTTTTATGCTTGGCTAATTCTGATGCCGATGGCGACAGATACCTGGTGTTTGGTGTTAATGATAAAGACCATTCGCAAATGTGTACCCCAGAGAACAATAGAAAGAACTTGGAACAAATAAACGATATGTTCAGCAAGGCAAATTTTAATAGAGTGCCAACAATAAATCTGCAAACAATAAAGATCAATGATGCAGAGATAGATATTTTTACCATTAAAAAAACGAAATATAGACCATATTTTTTGACCAAAGATTACATTTTTTCCAAAACCATAGTTCGAGCAGGGGTGGTTTATACACGAAACGGTGCAGTAAACACATCAAAGATATCTACTGCAAGTGAAAACCAAATAGCTGATATGTGGCGAGAAAGATTTGGACTTACATTAACTCCTATGGACCGATTAAAAATTTATATCCAAGATACAGGCAATTGGACAAGATTTTCAAATCCAATAGTTGATGATTGTGTGTTTTCATATTATTATGCGCCGTTTCCAGAATTTACCATAGATTTTAAGAGAGAAGATTTTGTAGATTATGCATCGGATAGTTTTGGCAATCTTAAACAATCAAACAAATTCTGGGGGCATACAATAGGAAGTTCTGTTGATTCTGTGTATGTAGTAAAATATTTTTCTACGATACTTGCAGATGGCAAATATACAGTAATGGATAATCATAGGCATTATTTGATAAATCCTCATTCAAGATATGTATGGTACAGCAGTAAAAAACCTATAACAGAGGTGCATGTGGAAACAGAAGAAGACTTTGTTACGGATACCGGTTTGTACATGAATCATGGACTAGAAAGGATAAATGATAACAATATGTATTGTAACAGAGCAAATGTTGGCTATCATGTAGAAGGTGACTTCAATAATGGACTACAAAAAATCCTTGATAAAGATGTTTATAATAAATGTACATTTGTATCAGATGATGAACAGATCACGCACAAAATATATCTGATACCCAAAGGAGTAAATATAACAGAATTTGTGCGTGCCGAAACCCTAAGGATACTTAAACTCGAAAACGACCCCAATTCTCCCAAAGATATAAAATAATAACATACGGAATATCGTTCCATGTGTCGTTTTCATGTATTTATAATATTTCTTATGATTAAGGGACTGGGGGACAGTTTTAAATTTGTTCATTTTTCCATTTGCTAACCATTTGAGTTAATTTGCGCTGGATGCGGCGAAGTAGCCATGCCTGCCGGCAGGTTAGGTTGCCGTTGTTAGTTCTGCGGATAGCGTTTTCTAATTCGTGTAATGAACGGCATGCTGCGAAATAAAGCATGATGAAATCTGTACGGTGGTTCGGTTCAATATCATTAAAATGTTTGTACTTCATGAACAATCCTTTTAAGGTTGTCGTATTTGTCCGTATGTTGCAACAAAAGTCCAGTCATTTATTAAGAAAAAATCATAAAAAACAAAAATGCCGAATTCCTGTGGTTTTTCTCAAAGTGAAACACGGACTAAAATTTTTTTGCAAATGCCAATAAAGAGGTATTTAGTGGTATTAAGAGCGTTTTTTGTTGTTTTAGACCAACTATAAATTTACACCGGTTTGTTATGGTTTTTATAACCTGTTGATTTTATTGTGTTTTTGCTAAGAGACATACGGAATGAAACGTGTTTTGCGACATACGGAACGGCTGTCCGTATGCCCGAAAAGGGTGTTTCGGTGTGAAAATATGTGTTTTTTGACGGAAGTTTTGATTTTTTTGACGTGTTATACTGGAACAAATTGCCGCAAGGGTGGTTAAAATAAATGCCGTAAATGCAAAGACTTACGGCTAATTTTTGGCTCAGATGTATAAGCATATGTCGAACACGCGATATCTTAGATTTACTTAGTTTGGGTAAAAGTATTGAAAAGATTTTGCAGCGTTATCCGATGTAGATATGTCAAACCAGCAGAATTCCGGCAAAATCGTCAAAATGACACCATTGCCACCAATCTGCTCAACTGACACACGGATTAACAGTTATAAGTCCTTGATTGTAGTGTATTTTTTCAAGTACAGAGTGGGCGCGGCTTACAGACGATTTTACATATAATTTTTGGCTCGTTAAAAAAGTGCGGTATAACGGATATATAATTTTTCGATTGTATTTTGCTGGAACTTAATACAATTCTATCCAATAATTTCCGTGTTTCTTGGAGTATTTTCCGTGAATTTAAAAATTTTTTATCCGTTTTAATTTTATGTAATTTTTTGGCCTTGTACGACTTTCAGATAAAACAAGATAAATCAATACCTTTTGCGATGTGTTTTTATGTGGTTGTATCTGGGTATAGAAAATTCAATGTTGAATATAAATTTTTCATAACCCACGTATAAAACACGTATAAGAACGGTATAACAAAAAACTATATATGCCATGTATAAATTCTCTCAAAATCCACCGATATAAGAAATGTATAATTTTGATTTTTTTATTCACAAACTTTTTGCAAATTCAGTCCGTGTATCTTGTTGCAAAAAGTTCAATTTTTTATCACGATCTACACATGAGAAACATAACCGCGCTAATAATTTTGTTTTTTTGCATATTTAAATTTTGTAAAAAATATGCTGGTCAAAATATAAGTTTTTTTGTAGCATTGTAACAAAGCAACGAAGCTGATGGAGAATAAGTATGGGATTAAAGAGTGGAAACTATGGAGAGGCGAACATCGTAAAAACCACGTTGATAAACTTGTTGTTACAGGACGAACGTTTTGACCTTATAGCAAACGAAGTCCCATTTTTATATGGGAAGCGTTCTGCGGATCTTGTGGCAATAAAAGATGGCATGTTGATCGGGTTCGAGATAAAAAGTAAACGCGACAATTTAAGAACGATGAGAGCGCAACTAGAAGATTATCAGCGCGTGTTCAATAAGGTGTATTTGGTTTATTCCAATAAATTCGCATCTGCTCCAGAAATAATGCAATTATCAAAGTCAATAGGACTAATGATAGTCGACGAAGAACGAATCAAACTGAAAAGGAAAGCGTCTCTCAAAGTTAATTTGGATAAAAAATCATTGATATCAGTTTTATGGAGAAAAGATTTAGAAAATTTGATAAAGAAATCAAATAGTATAGATTTTGATATGTTAAAATTTATGGTTACACATAAATGTTCTACAAAACAAATTCAATCTCAAATCGTTAAATCATTGGAACAACGGTATGGTTATGGCTACGAGTTGTTCTTGCACGAATTGGGAGAAAGGGCGATTGTTGAAGATCTTACTTACATCACAGGAGTAAAAAAGCATCAGATCGTTTTCTGAGATATAAATACTGCATAGTCATATAGATGTTAGACCTGGTAGCAATCCAATATGAGGGAGAGCGACCTTCTTGTGCTCCTTCTGCTTTTTGTTTTATTCGCAAATCCCCCTCCGTTTCAATTTCGTTTATTGGGCGATAAGAAGAAAACGCTAAAGTATTTTTTGCCAAAGCAACATATTCAGAACTGGTGTTGCGCTCTTCGCTCCTAAAATACCTATAGCGCAAAGGTCGTTGTGTTTTTGAATCTCGTTCCACAAAATCTATTCTTGGATACCAACCCCCACCACCCATTTCATAACGTATCGGATGTATTGAGGAAAAATCTCCATGAAAAACCTTTGGGCCTAGCTGTTGCTTTACCGCTTCAGAAATTTTATTTTCAGTAATATCTATGTAACCATTTGTTTTTCCGTATTTCGCAACATTTGATGGAAAGCTTGAAGATACCGGTATTAAGGCTTTTAAAACGGACGTGTCCAAGCCTTGTAGCTGTAGGTTTAGATCGTTTGTTGATATGTACCCAAAATCTAAAATAACAAACAATTTATTACTTTGAATGCGGTCGGTTACATATTTTATAATCTGCGGTAATATATTTGCAGTGTTGTTATCGTTCTGCTGTAGCACTGGTAATTTAAGAGCAATAAAATCAAAATTTTCATCAAGTATATGTATTTGTTTCTCTACTTCATCCATATACTTTGTGTCAAACTGAATTGTTGGAATAACAGCTTTTTTAAAAGTTTCATTTTGACTCAAAAAATCTATCCAGTTTTTATATCCTTGTTCGGGATTTAACAATCCTGAACCTAGGCTGCTCAGGCCATCGTACTTTAATGAAGGGTCGTCAGTTATATCTAAAATAAATCTTCTGTTTTCCATAAAATCTAAAATTTTCGGTATTTTTTTATTTATATCGCCAGGCCTACGCATGCCTCTGCATTTTTCGTCTTTGCATTTTTTGGAATACGTATAGCCCAGTTCGCCGGTCATTTCAATAATAGGTAGAATTTCTTCTTTGATATTACTGTCCAACATGTCGTACGCATTAACTTCTGCTGGACGAGTCTTTAATATTGGAAAATAACAGTATTTTGCCATGCTTTAATACTCCGATATCAAACCTAACTTATAAACACGATATCTTACGGCCGATGTTGATAAATCGAATTTGTCAGCCAACAATTGTATAGTGTTATAACCTTCTTTTATATATGCTTTTACCATTTTTTCTGGCATCAACAACTCCGAAGCAAAATCATTTGCTTCTCTCTCTTCTTTATTGTTGGTTTCATCTCTGAAAAATATCAAATCTTTTTCAAGAGATTTATTGTTTTTATGAAAAATAAAATGTCCCAATTCGTGTGCTATGGTAAAACGCTGTCTTCTTTTGTTTTCATATTTGTTGACAAAAATACACCACCTGTCATCTAATTCATTTAAAAAACCGGACGCTGTATTTCCTAAATCTGTTTTTTTGATGTCAAGATTGAACAAATGTGTGACAACCCACTCTATGTCTAGGGGGTCAGTTTTTTTTGCCTCAGTTGCTTTTTTCCAAATTTCTTGTACATCTAGAGGGTTAGGGAAAACCTGAGAAGAGACCAAATGGACTTTTTGGGGTTTGTTACCTTCAGATATAAAATTTGACCAGTTCGATAAATTCGTTGCCATAATCTGCTCCTCTTAAGCACCAGGTTCGTTTTCTAGTTGGTCTAATGGTGTGTTGTCTATTCGTTGTTTCTTTTCTAGTTCTTCGTTGACAATTTCACGAATCTTTTCGTCATCCATTTGTTCTGCGACATAATCCATTTGTTCTGCGGCATAATCAGACAAATTGGCTTTTAGGTAATTGGTTATAAATTCTTTCGATTTACAAATTAAATAAGCGTTAAACCAATTTGATTGAAATTCTTCATGTATATCATCGCGCATTTCGCTATGAAGTTTACCTCCAATATAGAACCAAGATGCAAAGGCAAATACACCCAACAAAGCTATAAGCAGGGTAATTATATTGTCGTAATATCTCATCGTATCTTCATAAACGCTTGTTATGGGAATAATGCTGTTTTTTGCAATAAGAAGATCTATTTGTTCTTTTTCTTCTGGTTTGAGTTCGTGCTGTGTCTCAATAAATGCGTATCGACCAGTATAAAGATCAGAAACATGCGGCTTCATAAAAACCATTATTCCCAAGACTGTTATTCCAAAAAACGCAATAATCGCAATTAAACAAAAAAATGCGGTGAACTTAGCCGAAACTTTCTTGAATGTTTCACAAAAAATATTTTTCCATTCTGACACGTTATCCCCCTGAATCTTACAGATGATTAGTACAACAAATACAGTCTTTTTTCAAGAATATTTTTATAATTTATATACGTTGTAAGTGCCACATCCGTAATAATAAGTTTTTTTATCATAAAGTGGTTGTCCATTTTGATCTTTTATCCATGTACAACGGTTCTAAGTTGCGCCTGAATTCTTCAACAATATTATTTATATCTGTGTTAACTTGATCGTTTTCTTTTTCGCAAAATATAAAATCATACAACGGTCTATATTCTGGCGTGTCTTTGCCGTAATATAAATCCTTAGATGCTTGCATAATTCTATGATTATAATCAGTTAATTTAAGTATAGCGATGATTATTTCTTTGCCCCAGTACATATATGCCTGATTTTGTAATGAACGTAATTTTTCAATGACATCTTGTTGCTTTATTAGTCTTTGGTGTGGAACCAGGTGATTTACCCGTTCCGGATACACATCCGCATTGCCAGGATGTGCTGCTGCTTCCGCTTTTATCCATTCAAGTGCTTCATCGTGTTCGACTTTCGCAATCATTGGCATCCTAACGCCAATATATAGGTCCTGAATATCGTAAACGGCACGCATGATTTCAGCAGCAAGTTCGATTTTCTTTTTGCCGATAAATTCACGTTTCCAAGCGTACAAAGCCATGCCAGCAATAATGGCTGTGGCAACTGAGGCTGTGCAAGAAATAATATCTGTTGCTATCATGATATTCCTACGACAAATAATATGCGCAATTGCAAGTAAATTCAATAAGATTTTTCAATAACTGAAGTAGGTTGAAAGAAAAAAGTAATTTTGATAAAATTATTTGTATGAAACAAAAAATAACTTTACATCTTGTTTTGAAACACCATTGGTTTGATAAGATAGTGTCTGGGGAGAAAACCTCAGAATATCGGGAGTGTTCTGATTATTGGAACAAGCGGTTGACAAACAAGCATTATGATACGGTTGTTTTTCATAAAGGTTATACGAATACAACAGCAACTTATAAAATTGTATCAATAGACATCACAACAGCCCAAAACGATTTGAATTTACCTAAATGTTGGGAAATAAAGTTTTTATAGGCACTCTAATTTTTTTAACGTTTCATTGCACAATAAACAATCTTTTGAGGCGCAAGATTTGTCTATTCCTATGACAAATCTGTGATTGTTTAGGCCTGCTTTTAGAAAACTGCCGGATCCGCAAAAACAATCCATTATTATAGAATTTTCGTTTGAAGATTGCTTAACGATCATGTCCAACATAGATATGTTTTTTTCTGTTGGGTATACAGGGTACTGTGGATCTTTGAAACCGACCCATATATCTTGTATTTTTTGTCCTTTATGATCATCAGAGTATTTAATAATTCTAGGGTTTCCTGTTTTTGACCATTCAATTAAACCTTGTTGATCCAATCTATCTAATTCTTTCGGAGAAACGCGCCAATGACGTCCCTTTGGTGGAAATAAACCTTTCCATTGTTCGCTTGTTGATCCGTTTTTTGTTTCGCCTGGAGCATGGCAAGGAACCGTCGTATAAAGTCGACCGTTTTTGTCTTGTTTTGTAAACAGTTTTCTTAATTGTTCTTCCGACAGAGGTTCTGTTACATTATTGAATATATTATGACCAAAATTTTTGGCGTATACGTATATAACGTCCTTTTTATTTCCGAAAGCTTTACGATCAAAATTTTTAGGATTGGATTTAACTCGAGTTATATCATTAACGAAATTTTTTGCTCCGAAAATCTCATCCAATATTATTTTTATATAATGACCGACTTTAGTATCAATATGAAAATATAGTGTTCCTTGTGGACTTAATAGTTTGTGAATTAAGACCACACGCTCTCTAATAAACTCTAAATATTCATCAAGACTTAAATTATCTTCGTAAGCAATCAAATCTTGTTGGGAATGACTAATTGTTGCGGTTCGTTCTTTGTTATAAAAGAATGTGCTGTTTGTATTAAATGGAGGGTCAATATAAACTAGATCGATTTTTGATTCATAGTTTGGTAATAATTTGACCATGCTACAAAAATTATCATCGTTAATATATAGCCCGTACTTATTATCGGTTTTTATAGGCGAATAATCACGCAAACAGTCTGCTATTTTGCGTTCAATTTCCTGTAAAGATTTTTTGTTTTGATACGTTAATTCCATTTGTTTTTTTCTCTACACTTAAATCGACCCTAAAAATTCTCTTAATAATACCGAAGACAATATAATAGCATCATCAGGGTAAGAACAGATTGTTTTGAACATTTTTGATTTAGATTTAATATATGCAACCCCATCAATTATAGCTATTTTTTGAACTTTGTATTTTGTTTTTGTAATAGGGGTCAACAATGTATCTATGGCATCGTTCAATTGTGCGTCTTGGTGACCGCCAAAATCAGTTAAAAATTTGGTTTCGCCGATAAGATATGTATTATTCACTCGAGCTATAAAATCTAGCCCTTTATCTCGGTTATAACCTAAATATTTGGCAGCAAACCTTTGTCCATAAGTATCAGGGCAATTGAAAATCATATCTTCGTTTGTTGCCATGAATTCCTCTTCGGTTTTCACTACTGGAATACCAAGCGTTTTCTTATCTATATAATTTTTAAATAGCGGTCCCATCTGTCGATTTGTTTCTTTTGGGGCACTTGTCTTTTCAATTATAGCGTCTAAGCCCATATCGTAAAGATATCCAGCGATTCTTTCGACAGTCTTGGGGTTTCTGTCAATAGCGCTTCTATCATTTTTTAAGTATGAAACATAAGAATACTTGATAGGGAAAGGATGAGAATCATCACCGGTTTTGCCTTTTACTTGATCCAACAATAAATTTATTAAATTTTTTGAATCGTGATTATCAATATATTCTTTAATCTTTTTCACAACGTTCGGGGTCAAATTGCGTTTCTCATTAGCGGATAACGGATATATTTTAAACAATTGGTCCAAATAGTCGTGCTGATTGGCTAAATCTATACTTCTCTTAGTCCATATGTTCATGATAACTCCTTTCAACTTTGAGGCATTATAAAACATTGGACAAAAATATTCAAATAATATCTTTAAGTTATACAGAATATGTAGGAGATATTTTTGTCGTGTTAGTATTTTTTCCACAATGCCGCCATCTGCATTAGCTTGCGCTGGATGCGACGGAGAAGCCACGTTTGCCGGCAGGTTAGGTTACCGTTGTTAGTTCTGCGTATGGCGTTCTCTAACTCGTGCAGTGATCGGCATGCGGCAAAGTAGAGCATAATAAAATCTGTTTTATTGTTCGGGGCAATCTCGTTAAAATGTTTATACTTCATGGACAATCCTTTTGAAATTGCTGTATTTGTCCTTATCTTTCAAAGATTGTCCAGTCATTTCTTCTACAATATGGCATACGGAATAACATTCTGTATGTCGGGCATTTTATATGCTTTTATACGGAAAATGTATATCGGTGACAATATCTCTGGCATTCCGTATGTCGTAAGTTCTGAAAGCCTTGTAAATTCTGATATAGCGGTTTTTGCGTATAATTAAAAAAACAGCGGTATAAGAAATGTATAAATTTTCAATTATATTTTGGTGTATTTAGGTGATTTTAGGTCGTGTTTTTTCCAAAAATGTAAAGTGAAAAATGAAAGAAAATTCATCACAAATGAAAGAAAAATGCCACAAACCTGCGGGGTTTGTGGCGGAATTCCTTGGCTCGGGCAACTGGACTCGAACCAGTGACATACGGATTAACAGTCCGTTGTTCTACCGACTGAACTATGCCCGAATAACGAGGCATATAATATACTGAAAATCCGCACAAGTCAAGGACTTTCTGAACATTTTACAAAGAATTTTCACATGCCGCAAGAATCCGCCTTTTAGAGCGTTTTTTTGCCAAAGTGTAGACTTGGTGTAGACGGGAAAAAATCAGGTAAAAATCATGAACTATTTGCGCAAAAATACCCCGCATTATTCCGTTGTTCTGGTAAGGGTTTTATTTCGTTTGAAAATAGATGGTGTTTGTCTAGTGCCTTGACTTTTGCGATAATTTGCCTATAATGTGAAACGAGATGACAAAAGATTGTATGAATCTTAATCGCAATTTTAATACTGCACGTTTTTGTGCACGTGGTTTTTATTATGCCTATTAACCCCTTAAGGTGTTATGGGTTTGATTGGCTTTGGCACCTTAAGGGGAATCGTCCAAAGCCAATTTTTTATTCATAAAACACTAACAAAGGACTAAATAATGAAAACCAAAGAACAAATTATTGATGAAATTTTAGACCGTGGGGTGATTGTTGATATTTTACCGTCACGAGAAGAATTTAAACAACGGTTGCTGAATGAAAAATTACGATTTTTCATAGGTGCCGATCCAACCAATGCATCTTTACATCTATCACATGCAAAGAACTTTATGTTGTTAGAAGAATTTAGAAAACTGGGACATGAAGTATTCGTATTATTCGGTGATTTTACTGCCTGTATTGGTGACCCAAGTGATAGGAATTCTGCACGTGCACGATTGACACCGGAACAAGTGCATGAATTTTCCAAAGATTGGGTAAGGCAAATTTCGCCATTGATAGATTTTAACGATGCGGACAATCCTGCACATGTTGTGTTCAATGGGGATTGGCTGAATAAACTTTCTATGCGTGATTTGATAGAATTGGCATCAAATACCACGGTGCAACACATGCTGGAACGTGATATGTTCCAAAAAAGGATGGCAGAGAACCGACCAATTCATCTTCACGAATTTCTGTACCCAATTTTCCAAGGGTTTGATTCTGTGGCACTGGATGCCGATGTTGAATTGTGTGGTGTTGACCAAACATTCAATGCACTGATGGGACGAACTTTGTTGAAAAAATTAAAAAACAAAGAAAAGTTTATCGTGTGCAATAATTTGATGGAAAACCCAATAACTGGCGAATTGATGTCTAAATCACGTGGCACAGGTGTATTTTTGAATACGGATGCAAATACTATGTTTGGGCAAATAATGGCTCAACCAGACGAAATGATACGTATTTTCTTGATAAATAACACCCGTGTCCCATTGGATGAAATAGATGCTTTGGACATTGAAAATAATCCAATGAATGCCAAGTTATTTACTGCACGTAAAATTGTGGAAATTTTCCATGGCACAATGGCAGCAAATTCTGCGTTGGAACATTTCAAAAATACTTTTTCAAACAAAGTATTTCCAGAAAATGCGCCTGAATTTACAACAGATAAACCGGAATTATCTGTAATAGAAGTGTTGCAAATTGGTATGCCAACGGAATCAAAAACAGAATTGCGTCGATTGGTTTTACAAAATGCGGTTACAATAAATGATGAAAAAGCCACTGATGTGAATCAAGTATTAAAAACTAACGAACCATTATTTGTTCGTGTAGGTCGTAAAACGTTCTTCAAAGTTTTTAAAAAATAGGAGGCAAAAATGGCTATATTGGAACGATTAAAAGAAATGCAAGATAATAGTGGTAAAAACCGTTTGGTTATGATTCTGGACGGTATGGGGGTAGCAGTAATAAACAAATTGTTAGATAAAAATGGATTTTTTAGTCAACATTTGGTAGACAAAGAAACTGCTATTATCCCGGCAACTACCGTTGCTGCTACAAATGCATACGTAACTGGTAAAATGCCATGGGAAACAGGTTTTATTGGTTGGGCACAATATTTTTCAGAAACAGATGAAGTGGTAGAAGTTTTTACAAATAAAAATTTCTACACAGGTGAATTATCAAAATTATCGAAACAACCAAGAATTTTACCATGTAAAACAGTTGTTGAAAAAATGAACGATACAGGAAGAACAGCATTCGAAATTATGCCAGGTTTTATACCTGGTGGTTGTGATACTTTTGATGAATGGCTTGATAAAATTATAGAAACTTGCAATCGAGAAACAGATGCATACGTATATGCTTACTGGACGGAACCTGATTCAACTTTGCACGAATTTGGCTCAAAAGACCCAGCTGTTAAAGTATTGTTGCAAGATATGGAACAAAAGATAGAAAAAGCATTTCAAAAGATACATAACAAAACAGATGTTTTGATAACTGCAGACCATGGTCATATAGATACCGATAATTTATTTTTGGAAGATTATCCGGACGTAGCAAGATGTTTATCTATCCCAATATCCTTGGAAGCACGTTGTGTATCATTTTTTGTAAAACCAGAATACATAAACAAATTTCCAGAAATATTTAATAAACATTTTGGCAAAGATTTCAAATTGGTTACCAAGACAGAATTTGAAAAAGAATATTTACATGCTGAAAAACCTGTTCGGTTTGTGGGTGATTTTATAGCATTGGCAACGGGTAAATATAACTTGTGGGAAAACCGAAGATGTGAAATCGTAAAAAGTCATCATGCAGGTATTACACCAGAAGAATTAGAAATTCCAATAATCCAACATGTGATAAATAAAGGTCGCTAATCCTTATATGAAGCATATCGTCCGAACGGGCGGTGTTTTTATTGCTGGCTTGGGTAGTCGGATTCAACAGGGCTTTTTGGGGTTCAGAGAACAAGGAATCGTGTGTTCGTTGTCCTTGGTGGTGTAGAACATGTGTAACAGGGACATAGAATTGCCAAGGCGGAATTTTGCCGGTTAGAAAAGTGTGTGTAAAACATGTGTAAAACGTCTGGTGTAGCCAGGGTGTAGAATTGCGTTTGTATAAGGGGCATATTCGTATCTATTTGCGATGGAATTTGATGTATTTTTTGTAGAGTGTTGTGGCGAATTTCTGCGTAGTGTGGAGTGCTTTGGGGTAAAATACAAGGGCAAGTTAACAGTCCGTTGTTCTAGTAAAGACAAAAAACAACAAAAGCTGATGGTTTAACAAACAAATCTCTCTTCAAAGAAAAACATGGAGTAAAATGACCCGACCACTTGAAATTTGGAAAAAATTATCTTATAATCGAAAATGAAAGCCGATAATCCACTAACAATGGGGAGGCGGAAGAAGAACGGCGGCAAAATAATTGCGCTTATTAGAACTTCCCGGGATTGCCCGTTACAGCAAAGGACTCTTTAATGGTATGGCGAATCCAGCGAGAGTTGAAAAGGTAGCATTGGTGACAATGTTACAAAACAAGGTGGCACCGCGTTGGTGTTATGTTTATTGATAAATCGATATGCATAATGTTTAACGTCCTTGTGTTCTTATTATAAACAGTAATAACGAAACATAAAGGAGGTTAAAATGTCTAGAATAAGAACGCATATCGCCGAAATTCCACAAAAAATAGGCGAAACAATAACTGTCAAAGGTCATGCGCAAACAATACGTGAACAATCAAGTATTGCTTTTATTGTCTTGCGTGAAATAACTGGAACCATTCAATGTGTAATTGAAAAGGGGACAGAGGCCTTTGAAAAAGTAAAACAAATAACAACAGAATCTGTTATATCTGTAACAGGAACCGTTGTAAAAACACCCAGCACAGAATCTGGGTTTGAAATTCATGTTGTTGCGCTGGAAATAATATCACTGGCAGAAGCAACACCAATACCAGTAACGCAAAAAGGTAGTGCAGAAGTTACACCAGAAAAATCGCAAGATTGGCGTTTCTTATCTTTACGCCAACCACGATGTGCAACTATTATGCGTGCGTTTTCTGCGATGACGGCAGGGTATCATGAATATTTGGAAAAACAGGGTTTTATTGAAATCCAAACACCAAAGATTATGGCTACACCGTCAGAATCCAGGGCTGAATTGTTCAAATTGGAATATTTTGGACAAACGGCTTATCTTGCACAATCGCCACAATTATTCAAACAAATGGCGATAGCAAGTGGACTGGAACGGGTGTTCGAAGTTGCGCCAGCATTTCGTGCGGATCATTCTTTTACTACGCGTCATGCAACAGAATTCACTTCTTTCGATGGCGAAATGGCATATATTGAAAGTTTTGAAGAAGTAATGAGTGAACTTGAAAAAACAATTGGTTATATGCTGACATCTATCAAAAAGACATGTGGTAAAGAAATCGAGAAATACTTTGGTATTTCAGAGTTTCAATTAAAGAAGCCGATTCCACGAATTACAATGGCACGTGCCAAAGAAATTTTGCGTGAAATGGGTTGTGCATCTGAACAACCAGACATTACAACCGCAGAAGAAAAGGCACTTGGTGAATATGTCAAAGAACATTTTGGTTCAGATTTTGTTTATATCACTGAATGGCCATGGGAAGCACGTCCATTTTATCATAAAAAAGCGATAGGTGAATATGGACAACCGATATCAGTATCTGCTGACTTGTTGTATAAAGGTGTTGAAATTGTGACATGCGCCCAACGTGAAGAATCTTATGCAAAATTGTGTGAACAATTGCGTGAAAAAGGATTACACCAAGAAGGCTTGCAATGGTATCTTGAATGCTTTCGTTATGGTATGCCACCACATGGTGGTTGGGGCATGGGTGGTGCAAGGTTTATAAAACAGCTGTTAGAATTGCCAACAATCAGAGAGGCTGTATTTCTATTCCGTGGACCATCACGATTGATGCCTTAAAATAAAAGACCGGTTTTTACCGGTCTTTTATCTTTATGAATTTTGGTAGCGGCGAAGGGATTGTTTTGCTTACGCTTCACTCCCTTGCAAAATCACCATTCGTTAAAACTTCTGGTGACTGGCGTTATTCCGCCTTTTTGCTACGGGTCGGACCCCTGTGCAGGTGTCCAAATCACAAATACCAAAATAAAAAACGACCACAAGGGTCGTTTATTATCTTGGTAGCGGCGAAGGGATTCGGACCCCTGACCAAAGGATTATGATTCCTCTGCTCTACCACTGAGCTACGCCGCCAGTGAAACGCATTATAACAGACTTTTTTTTGTTTGCAATGTTTTTATTTTATTTGATTTTATGAGTATTACTTATAGAATATCGTTGAAAAGGGGGTTAAATGAAAATGTTTAGGAAAATACGACATTTGGATGGGCTTAGGGAAATATATTTTTGTGGTATTAAGGTATTTTCTTATCATAAACGTATTTTTTTGAAAGATTGTAGTTATTATATTTTAAAATTTATCGGGGTTCAAAAATGCAAAAATTTAAAAAATCTTGTATTAGGTTCTTCACATGGTCGTGATGGTTTTATTCCTGGTGAATTTGATTTTAATTTGTCTAATTCTTCGCTTGATTTGTATCGTATTTGGAATTTATATAAATATGTTGTGGAACATAACGGTAAAAATATAGAAAATATAATTATATTTTGGTCGGTATTTCATGCTGGATTACAACTTGAAAAAACAAAAGAATTTAAAAAATGTATTCCATACAAAGCATTATTTGGTATTGAATATGCTTGTGATTTTCAATTAAATGATAGATATGCAATAGATAAAATCAAGGAACAGCAAAAATATATTGTTTGTCCCGATGATTTTCGTGGTAAATCTGGTTATGATATTGACCATAATGAAGCAGCTGAAGTTTTAGTATTAAAACATCTCAAAAATACAAAGCGAAATAATAATCAAATTCAATATCTAGATAACATTGTTAAATTAGCCAGAAAACAGAAACATAATGTTTATATTGTATTGCCACCATACAGGTCAGATTATTTAAAGTATTTGCCTGATGATAAAATTGTTTATCGTGAATTATTTGATTTCTTAGATAAAAACCAAGATGTTATGCTATTAAATTTTCAACATGATAAAGATTTTAAAGATTCTGATTTTGATAGTTCTGATCATTGTAATGAAACAGGTGGTGCTAAATTGACAGAAAAGATAAGAAGCGCCATACATAAGTGATATTGGATTTTTAGTTGATTTTTTCGCGTTTGTGGGTATAATACCCATCAATTGCCCTAATAGTCTAGTGGTAAAACACGTCCTTGGTAAGGACGAGTCGCAAGTCCGATTCTTGCTTAGGGCACCACAAATGCATGATGTGGGTTTTATGAATATGTTGATGCGACTGACAACCGTGGAGTATTCATGAAATCTGGAAAGTGAAAAAAGCAGGGTGGCACCGCGCGAAAAAATCTTAGCGCCCCTGTATTTTAAGATTTGAATTGGTGCCATTTCCAAATGAACGGCACCGAAACGAAAAAGGGCATAAAAATGTTATCTTTGAAATCTAAATACAGAACGCATACATGCGGAGAATTGAATGAGAAAAATGTTGGTGAAACAGTAACATTGTCTGGTTGGGTTCATCGTAAGCGCGATCATGGTTCGTTGTTGTTTGTTGATTTGCGTGATAATTATGGAATAACACAGTGTGTGTTTGATGGTGGCGATGAAAATTTGGAAAAAATTCGTCCAGAATCTGTTGTTCAAATTACAGGGAAAGTTGTTGCGCGTGATAAAGATGCAATCAATGATAAAATTCCAACTGGGCATATTGAAATTCAATCAGAAAAATGGACTGTTTTGACAAATGCTGAAGTTTTGCCATTCCAAGTATTTGGTGATGAAGATACCAGTGAAGAATTACGTTATCAATATCGTTTCTTGGATTTGCGTCGTGAAAGATTGCACCATAATATTTTGATGCGTAATAAAATGATTAAATGGTTGCGCGATAAAATGTGGGATTTAGGATTTTCAGAATTCCAAACACCATTATTAACTGCGGATTCACCAGAAGGTGCGCGTTGTTTCTTGGTACCTTCACGTTTGCATCATGGAAAATTTTATGCTTTGCCTCAGGCACCACAAATGTTTAAACAATTATTACAGGTGTCAGGCTTTGATAGATATTTTCAAATTGCACCTTGTTTTCGTGATGAAGATTTGCGTGCTGATAGATTATTAGAATTTTATCAACTTGATTTGGAAATGTCTTTCGTAGAACAGGCTGATATTCAGGCGGTTGGTGAAGCTGTTATGCCTGAATTAGTTCGCACTTTTGCACCTGATGCAAATGTTTATCCGGAAATTCCACATATATCTTTTGATGATGCAATGTTGAAATATGGTTGCGATAAACCCGATATGCGTAATCCTATTTTGATAAGTGATGTGACAGAAATATTCCGTGGTTCTGAATTTGGAATTTTTGCGAACGCTGTAGAAAATGGCAGTGTGGTTCGTGCGATTCCTGCACCAAATTCTGCTGATAAACCTCGTTCTTGGTTTGATAAATTGGGTGAATATGCGATTAAAGAATTGGGACTTGGCGGATTGGGATATATCGTTTTTGCTGATGAAGCTAAAGGTCCTGTCGCAAAGAAATTAGACGAGGAAAGAATTAAAAAATTGCATGAAATTGCTGGTGATAATTCTTCTTTGTTCTTTGTTTGTGATAATGTTGATAACGCATGTCGCGCGGCTGGTCGTTTACGTAATAAATTAGGTGCTGATTTAGGTTTAGTCAAAGAACGTGATTTTGCATTTTGTTGGGTTGATAATTTCCCGTTCTTTGAACCAGATGAAAATCGTGGTGGTGCACCAATGTTTACACATAATCCATTTTCTTATCCGATGGCTACATTGGAAGAATTGGACACGCGTGATCCATTTACTATCAAGGCAGCACAATTTGATATGGTGTTAAATGGTTTGGAAATTTGTAGTGGTGGATTACGTAATTATAATCCAGAAGTTATGAAAAAGTGTTTTGATATTGCAGGATATCCAATCGAAGCAGTAGAGAAAAACTTTAATGCTCTTTATACCGCATTTAAGTATGGTGCACCACCTCATGGTGGATGCGCATTTGGAATTGATAGATTGGTTTCTGAAATATTAGGTGATGGTGACAGTGTCCGTGAAAGTGTTGCGTTCCCTGCAAATCAACGCGGTCAAGATTTGTTGATGGGTTCACCTAATGAAGTAAGCGAACAACAATTACGCGATGTTCATATCCAAATTCGCAAGAAAAATTAATGTTAATAAATACCCCGCTTTTGCGGGGTTTTTTAAAATTTATCGTGTGATTCAACAAAACTTTTCATATAGTCATAATCAAAACGCATCATTATATCAGATAATGAAAAATCGCGTTTGTTATTTGGATATACAATAATATCTATCGGTTCTGCACCAGCCGAAGTTCCACGCAAGATTAGATTTAATTTAGTGGTCATTTCGTTGTTTAGAATTTCTAGTTCACCAGATGCATCAACATGTGGCATTGATAAAGTAAATGGTTGTAATGTTTTTATATCGCCATTTTCATATGTTCCAATGATATGCATTTTTTTAACAGATGTTATACCTTCACGGAGTGCTGCTGATAAAAATGATTCGCTGTTTAATATTGTTAGGTATTTCGCAGAAGCATAAAATTTATCAAATCCAAATCCATATAATTTTCCACCATAAAAAGATGCATCAAATGTGCCATTTAAGTTATCTGTTATATCATGTGCTATTTTGCCTGATGTATTTAATTTTATATCTGCGGTAATAAGTGTATTTGAAAGATTTAATGGCATATTTTTAGGTAAGATTTGTTCATCAAAGACAAATTTATTTAATTGGATATTAATTGTGTATTTTATTTTATGCTTTTTAATTGTTGCCAGCATGTTACCAAGTTTTGAATCACTTATTGAAAAGGTTTCTGTGTTATCATGTAAAGAATATACGAAGTTATTATATGTTTTATAATTGTATATCAATGTATCAGCAGATATAGCTAAATTCGTATTTAAATGGAATGGTATCAAAATAGGTGATTGTGTAAAAAATGATAATTCTTCATAATTATTTATAAAATATGGATCTGTCAAAAGGTCTATGTTCAAAACATCTGTTTTCAGTGTTAGTAAGTTGTTTGTAAATGTGCCTGTAAATTTCTGACCACCAATTTCTAAAATTAAATTTGAGATGTTTCCATTTTTATAATTGCCAGATAATATATATGGTAAATTACGTAAAGATTGTAAATCCATATCTGGTACCCATGCTTTGAAATTATCGCCATGGATAATGAAAAAATCTTTTGTTCTGGATAATTGCCACGTTTTAGAATCTGGGAAGAAAGTCATAGAATCTTTTGTCCAAATGAAATTTCCGTGTTCTTTGCGCATAAATTCTGGAATAAAAGGTAAATCAACTTTTGCCCAATCTAGTGATTTTGTTGTTAAACTGCTGTACGATACAGAATCTTTACCATCAGTAAGAGTAAGAATACCCTTCATATCTGGACAATCAAATTTTACATAACCATTTGTACCAAGTTTATGTGCCATTTTGATAACAGTGTTAAAATCTTTAAAAGGTTGTGGTGATACAAGATCTGCTTCGAAATGTTTTGTATCGATTTTTAATTTTCCTGTGACTATACCGCCATATGAGAAATTATCACATGTCCAACTTGTTTGAGATCCATTAAAAAGACATGTTGTGTTTTCACCATAATATGGCACGTTTACATGTAAATTATGTCCACCTTGTTTATCAATAGTTCCACCATGTATATGCATGTCATCAGCGATAATGGTATCTACTTTGATTTCGTTGTCTGTACCAACAGTAACAACTTTTAAATGTTTAAATTCATTATCAGCAAATTTTATTTTACCATAAAGGTCTATATCAAAAGAGGCATTTTGAAATACAGCGGGACTTTTTAAAAAGAAAGATAAATCATAATCCGCTGTATCAGATCTTAATTTGACCTTTCTGTGTCCATTTTCTTGTAATTCTACAGAACCAGTCATTCTGTTCGCACGTATATTTGTGAATTTTATACCGTATTTTCCATCCCAATATATATCCGCGCTTACGGGGAATTGTTTTGTTATTTTTGGATATTCAAATTGAAACCATTGATTTATATTTTGTGCTACTATATCAATATGTGCTTTTGCTGTGCCGTCATTAAACAATTCGCCATACATATTTAAATTATTATTTCTGTTTTTTATCACGAATAAACCATTGCGCGATTTTATGTCGTATTTATGTTGATTTGTTCGGACAGTAGCACTAAGTTCGCCCTTATATAATTTTGCATCAATTATGTTATATTCTCTGTCGAGAAAATGTATATTAGAATTCTGAATAGTGATTGTATTTTTACCACGGAATGGGACTATTTTTTCAATAAATAACGATGCGCCTTTTATATGAATATCGCTGGACACATTTGCATTTTTCAAATCAAATATATCAAAGAACGGTATTGTGAATTCGCATGATGATATAATTCCATTTGGGACACTTATATTATTAACAATAATTGTCGTGCCACCAACAAGGCTGAAATGAATATCCCCATTAATTTTTGCATGCACCCCTGTTTGGTCAAAAATAATGTTTTCGATTTTAGGTTTCATGTAATTTAAATTGACCAGTGGCGGCAGTACTATAACTGTTAACACAGCCAGCCCTAAAATAAGGGAAAAAAATGCTATAATTTTATGGTTAAAAGAACTTACTGAAGACATGTCTCTCTTTCCTTGTATTTTTATTATAATGGATTATATTAGTGTATGTGAATAAAAAAATGACATGAAAAACATAAAAAGTGTATTTTCTTTGGAATCTGATTATGCGCCGATGGGGGATCAGCCAGCTGCTATTTCTGAATTGGTCAAAGGGGTCAATCAGGGGCAAAAATCCCAGGTTTTATTAGGGGTAACTGGCTCTGGAAAGACTTTTACAATGGCAAATGTGATTGAAAAATTATCGCGTCCAGCGATGATTATGGCGCCAAATAAGATATTGGCAGCACAATTGTATACAGAAATGAAATCTTTTTTCCCGCACAATCATGTTGAATATTTCGTATCTTTTTATGATTATTATCAACCAGAAGCATATGTTCCGACCACAGATACATATATCGATAAAGATGCTTCTATAAATGAACAATTGGATCGTATGAGACATTCTGCGACCCGTGCGATGTTAGAAGAACAGGATGTTATTGTAGTTTCTTCTGTTTCTTCTATTTATGGTATTGGTTCGCCAGAACAATATTCAGAGATGAAAGTTGTATTAAACGTTGGCGATACAATATCTGAAAAAGATATTATGCGTGCTTTGGTTGATATTCAATACAAACGAAATGATGTTGGTTTTGCACGTGGTGATTTTCGTGTTCGTGGTGATACTTTGGATATATTTCCATCACATTCACAAGATAGAGCATGGAAAATTTCTTTCTTTGGTGATGAAATAGATGAAATTTGGGAATTTGATACATTAACTGGTGGAAAATTAGGCAGGTTGGATCGTGTAGTTGTTTATCCAAATACTCATTATGCTACACCTATGCCTTCGGTATTACAGGCCATAGATAATATAAAGAAAGATTTAGATGAACGATTGAAATATTTTCATGACAATATGAAATATGTTGAAGAACAAAGATTACGTGAACGTGTGAATTTTGATATAGAGATGATGGAATCTACAGGAACTTGCCATGGGATTGAAAATTATTCGCGTTATTTAACTGGACGACTTCCTGGACAGCCACCACCAACTTTGTTTGAATATTTACCGAAAAATTCGATATTATTTATTGATGAAAGTCATGTAACTGTTCCGCAAATTGGTGCTATGTCACGTGGAGACAGGGCGCGCAAAGAAACTTTGTCGCAATATGGTTTTAGGCTTCCTTCGTGTGTAGATAATAGACCGCTTACTTTTGAAGAATGGGATAATTTACGTCCACAAACAATATTTGTTTCTGCAACGCCTGCACAATGGGAATTAGAACAATCACATGGAGTTGTATCTGAACAAGTGATAAGGCCAACAGGATTATTGGATCCTGTTTGTGATGTTCGTCCTATTGAACATCAGGTTGATGATTTATTAGGTGAAGTAAAAAAGACAAATGGACGTGTTATTGTAACAACATTGACTAAGAAAATGGCAGAACAATTAACAGACTATTTTGTTGAAAATGGTGTTCGTGCACGATATTTACATTCTGATATAGATACACTTGAACGCATAGATTTATTGCGTGATTTAAGGTTAGGTAAATTTGATGTTTTAGTTGGAATAAACTTATTACGCGAAGGTTTAGATGTTCCGGAATGTGAACTTGTTGCAATTATGGATGCTGATAAAGAAGGTTTTTTGCGTTCTACGCGTTCACTTATTCAAACAATTGGACGTGCAGCACGTAATGCAAATGGACGTGTGATTTTATATGCTGATACAATCACAGAATCTATGCGGGCTGCATTGGATGAAACGGCACGTCGTCGTGAAAAGCAGGAAAAATACAACAAAGAACATAATATAATACCAAAGACAATATCTAAATCTGTATTTGAAGAAGTGAAAGAAAAACAAGAAAAAACTGACAAAGCAAAGAAATTTGTTTATAATAAAGATGGTGTTTGGGACGCAGCAAGTTTGCGTAAAGAAATTGCTGAATTAACAAAACGTATGCGCAAAGCTGCTGAAAATCTGGAATTTGAAGAAGCCGCTGCATTGCGTGACGCGATTCATAAAATGGAAGATGATTTGTTAGTGTTGGAGTAATAAAATGATAGATGTTAAAGAAATAGAACATGTAGAGTTATATACATCTGTATTATACAAGAATTATTATGCTGTTGATATTTTTGTTGAACGTGGTGGAATGATATTCAAAATAAGATATCCTTATAATTTGCAATCTGTGGCTGAAAATGCTGTGCGTGCTATGAAAAATAAACAACAACAAGATATACCAACACCTGATTATAAGCCTTGTATTTGGGCTGTTGGATTTATCGATTATAATAAAAGGTCGAAATAATGGAATACATTTTAAAAGATTTAGATGCAACACATAAATGGGCCCGTGAATTTGCAAAGACTTTACATGCACCACAAACAATCGCTTTGCATGGTGATTTGGGAATGGGTAAATCTGAGATCGCACGTGAAATAATTAAAACTTTACGTGGGGATGATACAGTAGTACCGAGTCCAACTTTCACTCTTGTTCAAAATTATGATGGTATTTCACATTTTGATTTATACAGAATAGGGGATGTTTCAGAGTTAGAGGAAATAGGTTTACAATATGCGATTGATAATGATATTACACTTATAGAATGGCCTGATATTGCAAAGAATATATTACCTAAAAATACTATACATATTTATATTACGCAAAATGGTGATGGGCGAAAGTTAGTGCTTCAGTAAATTTTGCACAGCCAATGGGAAATCAGGAGATTTAGCAAGGTATGAACCGCTTACTAATAAATCTGCGCCAGCATCCCAGCACAATTTTGCAGTTTCTGGATTTATTCCACCATCAACGCTGATTAAATATTTTAATCCATGTTTTTTACGTGTGTAATTTAATGTTTTAATTTTTTGAATTGCACGTTCATCAAATTCTTGCCCCGCAGCGCCAGGCTTCACAGCCATAATCATTATTTCATCAATTTGTGTTAATATAGGTTTTAATATTTCAATATTAGAATCAGGGTTCAATGCGATACCGCATCTTTTACCGGCAGATTTTACAATGTTGATTGCATCACGAACACCAGAAGTATTTGTTGATATAATTATTGTATCAGCACCTGCATTTATCGCATCTGTTGCCCAAACCGAAGGGCTTTCTGTCATCAAATGAACATGTAAATGAGATTTGGTTTTTGTTCGTATGTTTGATAGTTCTTCGATTCCACCAGCAATTCTATCAACATAAAATCCATCCATTATATCAACATGAATCATAGAAATACCGGCAGAAGCAAACATAGTATAAGTTCCCATGTCGTTCATATTAAAGCAAAGAGTACTCGGCATAATTGGGATAAATTTTGGTTTTTTAGTGCGTTTTTTCCTTTTGAAAACACCTGTTATTTTATCAATAACATTTTGTATTTTTAATTGTCTTTGTATGTATGCATTGCGTTCTGGTAAATGACTTGCCCAAATATATTCTGACAATGCATTAATGCTTGCGCTGTCGCCAAGATTTTCAACAGGCAAGCGAAACATGTGTTCAATAAATTCTTCTATATTGCTTATTGATGTTCCACCACCAGTTAAAATTATTTTTTCAGGTTTATATTGGTTTATATATTTTTCAGATTGCGCATATACTGTTTTTATCAATTCTGTTAATTTTGGAATAAAAATATCATTTATATCTGATACAGAAAATGCAGCAAACTTTTCAGAAGAATCAGCCGGTGTAAATCTGTCCATTTCATTTGGAGTTGCACTGGCCACAGATATTTTTAAAGTGTCTGCATCGTTTGTGCTTATTTGTAAATTTGTTGCGATTTCTTTGGTTATATCATGCTGACCAAATTTTATCTTGTTCATATACAATGGGCCACGCGATGTCCATATTGATACAGTAGTGAATTCGTTACCTAAATCAAGAAATAACACCTTTTCTTTCGGTTTTTTATATATAGAATTTTGTAAGAAAGTTGAATCAAAAAAGCCAGCTGATTTAATATATGCCCGACGCAAAATATCAGATATATATCTTGTTTGTTCTTCTTCATAAGAAATCACACTGAATACAGATTTTAATTGTGTGTCGATATGTCCGATTGGTGTACTGTTAAGGTTTTCTATGCCAGGTGTACCATAAAATACAGGTATAATATGCATAGAATAAAAACCGTCTGGGCGTGTTATTTTTGCAACTTGATGTTTTAAATCCAGGTCGGATATTTTATGTTCTTCGTGCCATTGAACAGTATCAGAAAATAAATGAAAATCCATTTCACCAAAATTTCCAGTTATAAAAGCAGAATTAAAATGAGTGTTTAATTCTTGCCCCAGTTCATCGACGACTTTTTTAATTGCAAATAATGTATTTGGACTTTTTACAAATCGCATGGCGGAACGGATGATTTTTGCATCTCTTATATAGTGAGCAAATCCGCGGACACCATATGTTCCGATATCAAGACACAAAAAAGATGAATCAGATAATTTCATTTTTGTTCTTTGACTAAAATTCGTGCAGTATCGCGCATATCTATGATTTCTAATTTTCTCGATAACAACTTATGCGTTTGATTAAGCACCTTGATCTTGTTTATGGCAGCAATTGGTTCTTTTTCTGGTAAATATATTACAGTCCCATTTTTTGTGTGTATGTTCCAACGTCTTGATTCTACCATATTCAGATAATCTATGTATTTTGATATAGAAGATACCCCAGATATTATATCATCAAATTTTTTTGGTAAATCACCCATGAAAACAATGGAATTATCGTTGCGTTCTGACGAAGGGGTGTTTATTTTTGTGCCATCAGCAGACAATGGATAATAATAAGCACCATCCGTCCAGCTGGCAATAACCTTGTATTTTTGAATTTTGACTATTAAATTACCGTTAGGTAACAACCGTACAGCGGATTTTTTTATTCCAGGGATATTAGAAACACGGTTATTTAATTGATGTAAATCTAACGCCCGTAAATTTGTTCCGGGTGTAACACCCAAAGAAAGTTTGATAATTTCTTCATCTTTGGCATTTGCACCATATGTTTCTATACGATGAACCGTAGACACAGGACCACGTCCCATTTGGCTGGTAATAATGCGGACAGCAAAATATATTGCCAATATAATTGACAGTACAAAATACAACCAAAACAAGATGGATTTTTTCATGCCTCTAATTATATCACATTTTTTGGAAATATCCAACAAGACAATTTTTTTATTGGGCGCGTAGCAAATAACCGCGTCTTAACATACACTTACGGTAATATCCGACTGTTTTTGAAGCGGTATTTCGTGGTACCGAAAGCAAAGCACGTTGACCAACATCACGATATTCATTCGATTGAAATGTTACCCAAAGACCGTCCCAATCTGGCATTTGGGCGCTTTGATTAGGCATTAATAACTTTGCCAGTCTGGATCTCGGGGCATAACCGGTCTCTTTTAAGCCGAGGCACGATTTATGATCACGGACAAATTGTTCTGTGGTTACAGCATCGTTTTCCCAATTCAGAATAGTTGCGTCATCAATAGAGCCGCGATTTGCGGATGCGCATGCCGATAAAGCCAAAAATAAAAATAAATATTTCATTTTCATGTTTTATATTATAATTTAATTGCGTTTGTGTGGCAATAGTTTTTATAATGTAAAAAAAAGGATGGGGAAAAATAATGGCTATATCAATTCAAAATTATGTAAAATTGGCAAATTTTTATAATGATATGACAAAGGTTTTGTCTGCGATTTGTGTTGAAAAAGGTGGGGTTGCGCTGGAAAATTATGTAGGGCGTTTTTTTGCTGCGGATGTTTTGGAATATATAGTAGAATATGGTAATCGGTTAAAAAAATCGGGGGTAAAAATTACACCGGAAATATCTTCTGTGATAGATTTGTTCGAAAAACAGTTTGAAAATGTTAAAAGTTTAGTCACCCCGAACCAAAAACCAATTTATGAAATGACGCTGGAAGAATTTGAAAAATTTATGAATATATAATAATATCGCAATATAATAATAAACAAAGGAAGAAAAAGATGGCACATAATAAAATAACAAAATTAATATTAATGTGTGTTTGTATTGGGACTTTGTTGTCTGGATGTGTAAGACGCACAGTAGTGGAAGATGATGAGCCACTTTATGACACCATAAGGGTTGTTGAAAATGTTGTCATAGATGAAAATTCTGTGCCTATTTTCCCAAAAAAGGCGGCATTAACAACTGATACTGCGCAACACTTTTCTTTGGATTTGCCAAAAAGATGTATGGTGAATTGGGATAATCAGAATGTCGTATCTGTTGTTCCTGAAGAAAAAATAGAAATAATTCGTCTTGGGATAGGTGATGATTTACCTGATTTGAAAGTTTCTGATTATGATTTTAAAAGATTGCCTGTCAAAGAAACGTTGGAAAGATTATTGGCTGATACTGACATAAATGTTGTTGAAGATCAGGCTATTTTTGAAAAAATATCTGGAACAATTTCAACAAGTTCTTTGTCTGATGCGGTTGAATTGATAACCAAGATGGGACACGTTTATTATACATATGATAAAGAGTTTAGTGAAATTCATCTTACAGGGCGTGGTAAATGGTTGATAAAGATGCCTAAAAACGAAACAATGATAATGGCTATGATAGATGCCATGCGTGGAGCAGACGTTCATAATTTACTGATAAATTGGAAAGATAAAACAGTTGTTTTCGAAGGTGATTATCAAACTGAGCGTGAGGTATCGAAAATAATCGCTGATGTGGCTTCAAAGAAATATATTTTAGGATGGGATGTCGATGTGTATCGTGTGTATCCAAAAACAGACAATCCTATTATTTGGATGAATATGTTACCGGCATTTGGTGAAAACAATATTCGTATGTCTATCCCTGGTGTGGTTGGACGTGCTTTGGTGGTCAGTCCAGAGATAAATACAAAAACATTACAGGCATTTATATCGACCCAAGCGAGTATGGTATTGATTTCTCAAGGAACTTTTGCGGTTCCTAATGGTTGGCAAACTAGATTTGATATTGGTCAATGTAGCAAAGAAGACAGATTAGAAACAGACTTAATCATTGGTGCAACTGGAACCTATGGTGATTACGGAGATTCTAAGAAAATTGATGCAAAAATAGTATTATCAACCAGTAATGGGGAATTATCATCATTTACTGTACCGTCCAGTGTTGGTGATAATTATGTAATTGTTGGTATACCGACGCATTCTTTTGTGACAACACCAGAAACTTTGATATCTCCATTTGCAGAATTAGTTGTATTTATGTCGCCAAGATTGATTTCAATTGTAGAAGCGGGCAGTGTAAAAAATACAACAACGTTGTCTGGTGATGAATTACGTGATTTTCTAAATCAATAGTGGGGTAAGATATGTTGTTTTCTAATCTAGAAAAAAAGATTGCTTTCAGATATTTGCGTGCAAAAAAACGCGGATTTGGTTCTGTGATTTCGTGGGTATCATTGATAGGTATAACTTTGGGTGTAGCAACATTAATAGTTGTTATGTCTGTGATGGGTGGTTTTCATGATACATTATTGTCACGAATTATTGGTATGAATGGGCACGTTGTTGTTTATCATCAAAATGGCACGATTTCAGATTATGATTTTTTGATGGATAAAATGCGTCAAAATAAAGTGGTGGAAAAATATGTTGTATCTATGGTGCCAATTGCCGAAGGACAAATAATGGCATCAGCACATGGTAATAATTCTGGTGCAATGGTGCGGGGTATTCGTATGCCAGATCTAATATCAAAAACCAAATCTGGAACGCGTATATATGGAAAAAGTTTGGATAAAATAAATGATGGTGAATTAATAATAGGTTCAACTTTGTCACGTAATTTGCGTGTCACATCTGGTGACAAGGTTTCTTTAATAGCTGCAAATGGTGGAACAGCTACGCCATTTGGTACAATGCCACGTATTATGTCGTATCCAGTAGTTTCTTCGTTTTTTATGGGGATGTATGAATATGACAGTGGATATATATTTATGCCATTGGAAACCGCGCAAAAATATTTGAATATAGAAGATTCTGTAACACACATAGATTTATTCTTAACTGATGCAGAAGAAAGTGAAAGGGTGGTAAGGGCATTAGCGGCTTTATTACCAGAAGGCTTTGTTATTCGTGATTGGCGTGATTTAAATCGTGGTTTTGTCGGTGCACTTCAGGTGGAATCTAGCGTTATGTTTTTAATATTGATGTTGATAGTAATTGTTGCGGCATTTAATATTATTTCTTCTTTGGTTATGTTAGTGAAAGACAAAAATAAAGATATAGCTGTGTTGCGCACATTTGGTGTGTCGCGTAAATCAATGATGAAGATATTCATTTTGTCTGGAACGAGTATAGGCATTATTGGTGCAACTTTTGGTACTTTGTTGGGTGTAGTTGTCGCGATATATATTGAACCAATAAGAAAGTTTTTCCAATTTGTAACTGGACATGATTTATTCCCGGCAGAGTTGTATTCTTTATCAGAATTGCCATCCAAAGTTGTACCTTCTACAGTTATTGGTATTGCCGTGATAGCGATAGCGTTGGCTTTCTTGGCAACATTGTATCCAGCATGGAAGGCCGCTAATACGGATCCGGTAGAGGTATTAAGAAATGAATAAAAATACTGGTGTTTTAGATAAAAAATTACAGATGTACATCAGTGCAATAGCGATGGGCAAAATGCCTTTTGGTCGTGAATGGAATTCGAGTGCTAAAGAATTAGAGGACGAATTACGTTCGCGTGGTATTAAATTACAAAAAAAACTTTACTATGAATACAATATGCCAAAGGGTATAACGCAGAGCGATTTTATGGATAAAATAGTAATGGAATATTTTTGTACTTATTTTTTGAAGCCAAATGGATATGCTGGGGAAATTTTAAAAGATAAGAAATTAAGCCTATCTGAAAAAGCAAAAATATTTAAACATGTATGGCATAATCGTGGCAAATATACCGATGTATTAAAACGATATGAAACAGAAATACGAAAACTTAATCCTGAATTGGCTAATATACGCACAGATGATCCGCGCAGTTTAGTGTATGGTGCTATGTTTGGTTTTGCACCATCGGAAATTGCTTATTTTGCAGATGGCAAGAATAGAAAGTTGGCTCTTGAACGTGAAACATTGGATATATTTAAAAATCGTTTTGGTATAATGGTTGGGTATATATTGGCACCTAAAACTGCAGAAATGATAATTGCTGCCTTGGAACAAGGTACACGAAATAAATCAAAGGAAAGATAGATGGCAAGCATATTGAATTCTTTATCGAAAATATCAAGAAAAGACATTGTTATGTCTGTTCGTGATATTAAAAAAACTTTCATTGAAGGTGGTCAGCCATTAAAGGTTTTACATGGTGGTGGTTTCAATTTATATCGTGGTGAAATTGTTGCGTTGGTTGGACAAAGTGGATCTGGGAAAACTACATTGTTGCAATGTGTTGGTTTATTGGATAAACCAACCAGTGGTGATATTTTTATAGATGGAGCACCAATTGATAAAATAACAGAAGAAACACGTACAATGTTACGTCGTAAAAAGATAGGTTTTGTTTATCAAAAACATAATTTGCTTTCAGATTTTACCGCACTTGAAAATGTTGTTTTACCGATGATGGCAAATGATGTAAAGGAAGATATTGCTTGTTCACGTGCAATAAAATTATTAAAGGCTGCCAATGTTGCGCATCGTGCAAATCATTATCCTGCTGAAATGTCTGGTGGTGAACAGCAACGTGTCGCGATTGCACGTGCTATTGCTAATAATCCCGAAATATTATTAGCGGATGAACCAACAGGCAGTTTAGATCCAGAACATGCGTCAATGGTGTTTGATTTATTATTAAATTTGGTGCGTAGAAACAAGATGACAATGTTGTTTGTGACGCATGATATGGATTTGGCAAAAAAAGCCGATAGAATAATTACCATTAAAAATGGTATAGTCAGATAACCAATATTAAGGAGAGAGAACATGAAAAAAACAAAAAAAGTAAATGTAAAAACATTGAAAACAGTAAAACCAGAAACAAGAAAGACGACACAAAAAGCAGATCGTATATATGGAATGATTGGTATGGTTGCACTGTTTTTAGTCGGTGTAATTTTTGGATATGTAATAAATGGTTCAGACCATGTGAATCGTTCGGCTATGTCCAACGCAGAATGTGAAGAATTAGTGCAAAATATAAAATATTTAATTCACACTAATCAATATGATCAATTAAGAATTGCAAACGCAATGTATTCTGAAAATTGTGTAGATCGTGGTTTTAAAAGAGCAGAGATAAAAGTTGAAGAAAAAAAATTGCCAGATACAACATGCGGTAAAATTGAAAATTTATTAACAGAACGTTTAACGCCAGATAATGAACAAGGTTCAAATGAACATATATATAATGCAAAAATTTATGCAAATTTATCAGAACGTGGTTGTCCTGAAAATTCAGAAAAATATAAAAATTTAGCAAAACAAGAATTAGAAATAGCCCGTGCGTTAAACGATGATAATTTGAACGACCAATATGCATCCGTTGAAATTGTTGAAACTTATAAACGTTTAAAGATGCAACAAGAAGCAGAAAGAATGATTGAAAAGGCGAAAAAGTTGACTAGTCCGGCAATCGATTTTATAATCCAATTGGAAAAAATCATAGAAGAATAGGGTGAGAGACATGAAGAAGAAAGTTCTTGTAAAAAACATCAAAAAATCTGAAAAAACAAACGAAAAATCTAAATTATGGATTTGGGTTGTTGGCGCGTTTTTAATTGGCGCTGTGTTTGGTTTTGCGATGAATTACACAGTTGCAAATTGGAACAGTTTTTTTGCAAAATGTCCAAATGGTGCGTGGCCAGATAAAAATGGTTGTTGTGCAGGTGAAACATATACTGATGCAGGCAGTGGTTGGATGGTTTGTTGTCCAGAAGAAGGTGACAATTGTTTTCCACCAGTAAAATAAAGTTTAAAATGACAGATTTAGAACAAAAGTTATCAGAATATTTGGACGATTTGCTCGTCCGTGATGGTGTCCTGGAAGAACGCAAAGTTGAATTCAAAGGCACCAATGGTCGTGGCTTTGGAATGGTGGTCAAAGTGCAACCACCACCACGTGTGAATTTCAAGATAGAAATTTATCCGAACGAAACAGAAGAGCCTCATTTTAAAATAACGTATCAAAATGTAACATGTCGTTTTAAAATAGCGAATTGTGAACCAATGAAGGCAGAAGCCAAAAATGGCATACCGCCACAAATACAAAAGATAATGAAACAAATAAAGAAAACTTGGCAAGACAATAAAGAAGAGCTGATAAAAAAATGGACAGAGTCTCGTCCATCATCTCAACATCATGAACATCAAAAGATTAAATAGTTTGTTGCAAATTCTGATAAATTAGAATATAATCATAGTGTGTCAAAAAGGAGTCTAAAATGTTAACACTCATATTCGTAATATTGAAATTAACAAAAGTACTTAATTGTTCTTGGTGGTGGATTGTATTAACAATATTGTTGGATGGTGGTTTCTTTGGACGCGTATTGTAAAATTCAATCTTTTTATAAAAGTGCACCCAATAGGGTGCATTTTTTTTATGTGAAATTGAATAAATATTGAAAATATGATACAATGTGAGTGATATACAGGGATAAAAATGGTTAAAATTACAGATGATATGCGTGCAGAACGTATCAGGAGAATATTAAAAATAATTCAAACTTTTGATGGTAAAAATAAATCAAAAGTGTTTGAAAAATATTCTGGTGATGGTAATGAAAAATTATTCCAAGTCACTGGTGATGTTGCTTATGAAAATAGATTAGCTATTTCTTGTGGTATGTTTGCAAAAGTTTTTTGTTATTGTAATTCTGTAATGGAACCAATTGATCAAAAACTGGAAGTTCAGGTTATGATGAGTTTACATCCAGAGAGTTTAATTGATGGTATGCGTGGACATACTTTGCCTTGTGTAAAAATGGGTGAAGGTAAAAATGCGCGATGGTACGCGATTGAACCAAATCCAAATATTGTTAAAAATCGTCCGAAACATGAAAAATATCCTGATATTCCTTTTATAATGGATGATATAAAGGTTGGTAATACAATTCATCATATATTAAAAGGTATGATTCCATATGAAATTATAAAGACTGTTCCGTGGGAAACGCATAATAAAATGTCTTTTGGTAAATTTTTAAAGACTGTTTCAAAACGCAACAAATTAACGAAAATGAGTGTCGGAATTATAGAAACGATATTAAAGCAAATAAATAAAGGGGAACAACCTGGCCGAATTTATGATTTTTGTAAATGTCTAGATAATCGATCTTTGCCAATAATGGTTATATTGGCACAAAATACTAAGCATTGTTTTTATGCACTTGTAATAAAAATTGACGGGGATTTGTATTATTTTATGCCAAATCATACTTATTTGATGTTGCATAAATTCAAAAAATTAGAAAATGGAAATTATTTAGATATTGCTAATAATGAAGAATATACGATAAAAGAAAAATGCACACCAAAAAAATATGTGCAATTGTTTGAAGATTCTATGCGGGAAAAGTCAGCACGTGGAAAATAAATCATGGCATCCAGTAAAGAATTTTTAGATTTTGTTTTAGAACAATTATCTGGTTTGCCTGATATAGACTATCGTGCGATGATGGGTGAATATATTATTTATTATCGTGGACGTGTTATTGGTGGTATTTATGATAATCGATTTTTAGTAAAACCTACAAAGTCTGCATTAAAAATAATATCAAATCCACAAATGGAAATACCATATCCAAAAGGACATCCGATGATAATGATAGCAGACATCGAAAACCCAGAATTTTTGGAACAATTATTTAACGCAGTGTACCCAGAATTGACAGAAACAAAAAACAAATAAAAACCGCACTTTTGAAGTGCGGTGTATCTTTTGGTGGGAGCGGGTGGAGTCGAACCACCTCAGTCAAAGACAACAGATTTACAGTCTGCCCCGGCTCTCCGACTCCGGCGCGCGCCCTGAACTGTGTGCCACAATCTGTGGTGCGAGCAGAGGGAATCGAACCCTCATTTCAAGCTTGGAAGGCTTGCATTCTAGCCTTTGAACTATGCTCGCAGTGAATTCAAAGCTTTGTAATTATATACCTTTTTTCTGTAAACGCAAGTATTTATTCTTCAACTTCTACGACCTCAATGTATTCGCGTGAAACAGATTCTGGCCTTGCATTTTCGAATTCTGGGTCAGATACAGTTTCAGACGATGTTGGTGCTTCATAGATTTGTACTGGTGCATATTCCTGTAATGTTTCATCGTAATCAGGATTGTAATTTGCACCAATTGTTTTTGTCCGATATTCAGGCTTCCTGCGTAATTCGTTAGGAATATCTATATAATCGCCTGGGTTAACACCGCGTGTATATAAATCGTGTTCTTCTACATTACGCAATTTTGTTGTTCTTATATTATATAATGGTGTTAAAAAGTTTGCAGGTGCTTCTTCAACTGTGACTGGTGTACCAGAACCATTTAATTCCATTATGCGTAATGCACGTTCTGATTCACCCGATGGTTGTAAACGGAATGCGCCTGTTGTTCCAATATAACCACTTGGGTCATAAAGATACGCGGAAATGCTTTGTGGTGAAAATAACATACCCAATGCTAAATTTGCAGCATCATATCCAAATGCCGCTAAATAGTCTGGGTCTTTGCCTGCCATCATATTATAAAGACTGATAAAGTTATCAGATATTTTTGGTAATGTGGCATATTTTGCACCGTTCATAGTGAAATCTGATGCTATATCAGAAGAACCATGCCAAAGAGTTGTTCCGTAAAATGCTGCATCACGAATACTTACACCGTAATAGCGCAAGAACGAAGCCAATGTTTTTGAATCTTCGCCATTTCCAAGGAATAATATCGCGTCATATGGTAAATCACCAAGAGTTTCTGTTCTTGATATCTTTTCTAATTGATTGCGCAGGTGTTGTTTATCTTTTGCAGACAAAGATTCTTTGGCTAATATGTCGGATAAAACCTCTCTGGCACGTGTGTTTGCAGCATTACGTGCAGTATACATTGATGCACGCATGGATGCATCTTTGATGGAATATGAATTCCCAGGTAAGTAGTAAAATAAACCTTTGATTGGAATGTTGTACGCAGAAGACACGCGGTCTGCAACAGATGCCATTTGTTGACCAGAATTATCATTAGGTGCCAAAACCACCATACTTTTTGCACCATCTTTTTGCATTTGGCGAACGATGGTTTCAATACTTTGTGTTGGTATTAAATTAGTAGTTACCAAGTTATCACCTAATGCTTTTACATCAGATGTAAATGATATAACCGGTATTTTTGATGCTTTCATATCGCGCAGTTTTTCAGCATCTTCGGCAAAAAGTGGGCCAATAATAACATCTGGATTAGTATCCAATACTTCACGGATTGTATTTTGTCTTGATGCTTTGTTGTTGGATAAATCAAAGAAAGATACCTTTATATTTTGTTTTGGTTTGCGCAAAAATGCGGTTTCAACAGATGTTTTTATGTCATTACCAGCATCTTTCGCATCACCACTCATTGGTAATAATACCGCAACATTTGCATATGGACCACCATCATTAGTGCCATAAATAGATGTTGAATAAAGATAACTGGATTGGATATCTACTGGAGCAGAAGTCCCAGTTTTTGCCGTTTTCATCGATTGATGTCCACCGCAACCAGCCAACAAAATACTTACTAAAATTAAAAATTTATTCATATGCATTGAAAACCCCACCTTTTATATGTTAATATATTCTAATGTAAAAGGATTAAAAATGCAATCAGGACTTTACATTATTGGTACACCAATTGGAAATTTATCTGATTTGTCGCCAAGAGCGGTTGAAATTCTGCAAAATGTGGACTTAATTGCTGCCGAAGATACGCGTGTTTTTGGAAAACTTGCACATCATTTTAATATAAAAACAAAAACGATAGCATGTCATGAACATAATGAACGCGAATTAGTTGATTCTTTGGTTGAAAAAATAAGTAATGGCATGTCGGTGGCGGCTGTATCTGATGCTGGTATGCCGGGAATAAGCGATCCTGGATTTCGTATTGTTCGTGCTGCCCGCGAAGCAGGGGTTCCTGTATTCGTTGTTCCAGGTCCAACTGCAGTTATATCTGCGTTGGTTTTATCTGGTTTCCCAACAGACAGATTTACTTTTTGTGGTTTCTTTGATGAAAAGAAGGTGCGCGAAGATAATAAAATTCGACATACTATAATTTATTACGAAAGTCCGAATCGTATTATGGATACAATAAAAATTTTGGCGAATGTTATGCCAGAACGCAAAATAGCAATTGTTCGTGAAATTACAAAAATTCATGAAGAAACTATCATTGGTTATCCTGCTGATTTGGTTAATATTGAATCACCACGTGGTGAAATTGTAATTGTGGTTGCACCAGCGCCTGATAAGAAAATGAGTGATGATGAGATAAGTGAAATTGTAAATGATATTGTGTCTGGTTCTACTAAATCTGCTGCTGCGGAATTAGCATTACGTACGGGGATATCAAAAAAAGAAGCATATAAAAAATTGGTGAAAAAATAATGATAAAATTTGTCGGATCTTTTGAAACTGTTAAATCTTTGCCAAATACGCAATTCGCAGAATATGCTTTTGTGGGACGCAGTAATGTTGGAAAATCTTCGTTGATAAATGCGATTGTTAATGAAAAGATTGCGCGAACATCTAATACACCTGGGCGTACGCAAAGTTTGAATTTATTTAACTTTAATGACAAGGCAATGATTGTTGATTTACCTGGATATGGCTTTGCACGGGTATCAAAGGCGGACGCGTTGCGCTGGTTACAAAGGTTGGAAGAATATTTATTAAATCGTTCCCAATTACGTCGGTTGTTTATATTGATAGATTCACGAATTGGACCAAAAGATTCTGATTTAGATTTGTTAGATTTTTGTGATAAAAACGGTATTTGTTATCAAATTGTTTATACAAAAAAAGATAAAAGAATTCGTGAAAAAGAACAAAATACAATTTCTCACGATAATCATCCGGCGATGATTGAACAAGTGTTGGAAACATCGGCTGAAAAGAAAATCGGTCTTGATGAATTAAGGAATATTATCGGTGTCAAATAATAATATTTTTAATGTGTCTGATCCGTCTAAAATGCTGGATGCGTTGTGGGGTGAGATTGCACAATACAAAGATGATTTTTCACGTGTTTTGATTTTTTTACCTTCGCGTCGTGCTATATTAAGTGTTGAAAAAATGATTGTGAAAAAAATCGGGCATGCGGTGATTTTGCCTAATTTGGTTCCTTTGGGTAATGGTACAGAGGATAACGATGAAGAATATAATGACACGATATCAAATCAAGAACGTGTTATTGTTCTGGCGCGGTTGTTGTCTATGGATGCAAATGTAAAAAATATTGCGACCGCTTTACCTTTGGCTCACGATTTTATTCGTATGCAAGATTATCTTGAAAATGAAGGTGTTGATATAAATGATATAAATTGGGCAGAATTAATTGATGATAAATATGCTGCTCATTTTCAAAACAAGGCACGAATTTTAGATATATTAAAACAATTATCTGATAACAGATTAACATCTACACAACAGAGAAATATGGATATTCGTTCATGGATAAAACATCTAGATGAATATGATTGTGTAATTGTTTGTGGATCTACGGCATCTGTGCCTGCTACCGCCGATTTAATGGAAGCGATTGCACGTGATAAACATGGAAAAATTATTTTGTCTGGTAAGATATCAGGTTCAGAAGAAGACTTTATTTTAGATACAAATCCTTATAATAGTGAACATAAATTTTTAAAAAGATTGGGTTTAAAACATACAGATGTTCAGACATTAGATGTTGGTAAGTGTGAAACAATTGATGTTATGAATATCGCTTTTTCAAATACTGGTGAACATCTTGATAATAAATTAAAAAATTGTAAATTGATAGAGTGTGCGCGTGAAAGTGAAGAAGCCGCTGTTGTTACAGAAATTGCAAAACGTGCAATATCAGAAAATAAATCTGTTTTAGTAATTACACCTGATGCGGCAGCAAATCAGCGTATAAAATCAGAAATGTTGCAAAGTGAAATTGTTGCTGATTTTTCTGCTGGGTTGTCAGGACATATGACTGATTTAGGACGTGCTATATTAAATTTATTTGATTGGTGGTGCGAAGAAAATACACAAGAATTTAAAAAATTATATGAACAAAGTAATTATAATTTGTTTGATATGTTGGTACGATTTGTTGACAGTGATAACAATTTCGCTTTTCAACCAAATTTTAATATTGAAAACGAAGAAGATATACCAATTTGGAAAGCAATCAAAGAGACATCTGATATTTTGTGTGTAAATGATATTGTGTTAAATGTGGTTGATGCGCGCGCTTTTATATATGATGCGATTAAGGGTATATCAATACGTCCAAATAAACCAGAAGATTGTAATGTTTGTGTAATCGGAACCATAGAATCGCGTATGCAAACGGCTGATGTGGTGATTTTGACAGGTCTTAATGAAGGTATGTTTCCAACTGTTGGTTATGAAAATGCTTGGTTACCGCGTAATGTGGCGCAAAAAATAGGTTTGCCATCACCAAATAGAAAGGTTTCTTTGATGGCGCTTGATTTTATGAATTTATCTTGTGGCAAAGAAGTATATTGGTTGCGTTCAAAACAATCAGGGGGCAGTTTAACAACAGAATCAAGATTTTTATCGCGCGTGTGTGTTGCGATTGGTGATATACAAACAGATGATGATATTTTACAATGTGTTAGAAATAAAGATGATGTTGATTATCAACCACTTGATTATTCGTCGCCAACACCACCGATTGATAAAAGTGATGTGTATGTTACAGAAATTGAATTATTAATTCATAATCCATATGCTTTTTATGTAAAACATATTTTGAAATTACGTGTAATGGATGATTATTGGGTGTTGCCAGATGCACGAAATTTTGGAAATCTGGTTCATGATGTGATTGAAAACGCAAAAGATTTTAAGGCTGAAAATTTGATTAGTGAAATGGATACACGTGCAAAACAAGTATTGCCTGGGGATTCAGTTCTGTTTTATTTTTGGCACAAAAGATTTTGTGAAATCGCTGAATTCGTTGAAGAATTTTTTGCAGATAAAAAAATTCAATACAAAGAAATTTTGGGTTCTACGAATATAGCAGGTCGTAATGTGCGTGCGCGTGCAGATATTGTTTGGGATGGTATTGTTATGGATATAAAGACTGGTGCAGCACCAACCAAGAAACAATTATTGGACGGTACAATGCCACAATTACCGTTAGAAGGGTATATTATGCAAAATGGTGGATTCCCTATAAAAATGAAAAATGTTTCATCAGTTCCTGTATTACAGTTTTTACAATTAAAAAGCAGAAAAATTGATTTGATTGAATATGATGGCGAAATCGCACAAGAAATGATTGATAACACTGTTCAAAAAGTTAAAGAATTGTTTGGGCAATATAGCACTGACAAAATCGCTGCATATGAATACAGAAATTCTGTGGGGTTGAAGTATCATGAATATGATGATTTGGCAAGAGTTAATGATTAATCTTTGATTTCCAACATTAATCCACAATGGTCTGTTGGTTTGTTGTGCAGACGTGGTTCAATGTCAATTTCACAATTTTTAACCATTTTTTGAGCAGTTTTATTGCAAAGGAAGTAATCAAGGCGTAAACCTTGTTTATTGCCAACTGTATCACGACCACGGTATCCATACCATGTATAACCTGTATCATTTGGATGCAGGTACCTCCATATATCAATCCAGCCTGCATCTAACCATTTTTGCATGATTTCGCGTGCCGCGGGTGCTGATATAGAAGAGCCAACATAATTTTTAGGGTTCCATATGTCATTATCATTGATAGCTACATTAAAATCCCCACCAATTACAACAGGTTCTTCGGAATCTAGGTATTGTGAAATATATTTTGTAAAAGCCGTCATCCAATCGAGTTTGTATGGAAATTTAGGGGATTCTATGCAATCGCCATTTGGCATATATACATTTATGACACGAATATGACCGTCAATCACGCATTCAAGGAATCTCGCATTAATATCTGGGTATCCCGGCATGCCTAAAATGGTATCTTCAATAGAATATTTTGAGAAAGTAGCAACCCCGTTCCAAGATTTTTGACCAAAAACCTTTATATTGTATCCGTATTCATCAAACAAATTGTATGGAAAATTGGTGTTTTCAACCTTTAATTCCTGGACAAGTATTATGTCGTATTCATTTTTGCGCAAAATATCCATAAAACTTTCGATATGGGCGCGTACAGAATTAATATTTAAAGTTAGTATTTTCATATTTGCAATCTTGTTTTAATAATACTATAATATACCACGTCCAATATAAAAACAACAAGGATTTTATGTTATGAACATGTATCAGTTTTTAGAGCAGGTGGCGAAACAGTCGCCAGATGCTTTGTACTTGGTACGCGAAAAAATCACATTTAAAGAAGTTCTGAAATTAATTCATGCACGTGCAACAACATTACGTGATGCGGGGGTAAAAGCGGGGGATGTTATCGGACTGCTTGCGCATAATATACCAGAATTTCCTGTGACTTTGTTTGCTATATGGTACCTTGGTGGGACAGTGTTGCTATTGGATACAAATTTAACAACATTTGAATATGATAATATGACCAAGACGGTTGGGTGTAAATTTGTATGTGCTGAAAAATCTTTTTTCTATAAGACAAAGGTTTTTAAATTCTTTGATATAGAAACCAAAGATGGCAAGGCGGATGCAAAATTAAAGCCTGCAAAAATATCGGATGATGATATTGCGACTTTGTCTTTTACGTCTGGGTCAACAGGTATGCCAAAGGTTGTGCCGTTAACACATGGTAATTTGAAAACTTCTTCAGATTGTTATGCAGATATGGGACAATGGATTCATAAAAATGAAGTGATGTATGGATTTTTACCGCTTTATCATGTTTTTGGGTTTGCTGCGGGAATTTTGGCACCAATGCATTTCCATATGGGAATTTTATTACAACCGACGATTAATCCGAAAAATATTTTGGATGATTTCAAAACTTACCGTCCGCATTGTATACCTGCGGTGCCACGTTTGTGGGAGGTTTTTCGTAACAAGATTATTGAAGGAATCAAGGCTCAGCATAAATGGTGGTTGGTTTCATTTGTTTTGAAAAAACAGAAGTTTTTGAAAAAAATAGGTTTTGGCTGGTTAGTACGTAAAGTGCAAAAACCGATCCAAGATATATTTGGTGGTCGTGTAAACCTTATGATTGCTGGTGGCGCTGCAACAAAACCAGAAGTAGAAAGTTTTTACGAATCTTTGGGGATTGCTTTTGTCCAAGGATATGGAATGACTGAAACTGTTGGACCATTTTGTTGTTCAAGACCTGTGAAACATCGTGTCCCATTTGCTTTTGGAACACCTGTTGGATGTTCTGAATGTACGATAAGGGATGCCGATGAAACTGGTGTTGGAACATTATGGGTTCGTGGTCCAAATATATTCAAAGGGTATTTGAATAATGCTGCTGCGAATAAGGAATTGTTCGATGAAGATGGATGGTTCAATACTGGCGATTTAGTATATTTGGATAAGAATCAACAATATCATTTTGCTGGTCGTAAAAAACAAGTGATTGTTTTAGATTCTGGTAAAAATGTTTATCCTGATGAATTGGAAGCACTTTTTATGGATATAGAAGGTGTAAAAAATGTCGCTGTGTTTGAACACAAAGTCAAAGGTAAAACAGTTACTTATGGTGTCTTCCAAGTTGAAGACGGCATGACAATTGAACAATTGGCAAAGGAAGTCGCAAATCAAAATAAAAAAGTTGCATCCTATAAATGGGTAACGCATTTTGCGATGACAAATGAAGATTTGCCGATGACAAGCACCCAGAAGGTTAAACATCATGTGGTGCGTCAGAATTTAATTGATGGAAAATATCCAAATAAACATGAATAATTGAAGAAAGGTAGGTACAAGATGAATATGTATGAATTGGTTGAAAAAAATGTTAAACGTAATCCAAAGACAGTATTTTTGGTTCGTGAAAATATAACTTTTGAAGAATTGCCTGAATTAATAAAGGCACGTGCAACAACTTTGAAGAAAGCCGGGGTAGAGGCGGGTGATGTTATAGGTGTTTTATCACATAATTTGCCTCAATTCCCAATAACATTGTTTGCAATATGGTATTTGGGTGGAACGGTTTTATTGTTGGACACAAATTTGACGTCTGTTGAATATGAAAATATGACTAAGACGACAAATTGTAAAATGGTATGTGCGGAAAAATCTTTCTTTTATGATACAAAAACTTTTAAGTTCTTTGATATTGAAACAAAAGATGAAGAAACAGAAAAATCTTTGAAACCATATCCATTAAAAGATAGTGATATAGCAACTTTGTCGTTTACCTCTGGTTCAACTGGTAAACCGAAAGTTGTGCCATTAACTCATTTTAATTTGGTTTCTTGTTCAGATAATTTGGAATATTTGAATCAATGGTTAAAGCCAGGTGAAATGTTTTACGCATTTTTGCCACTTTATCACGTATTTGGATTTGCAGTTGGATTTTTGGCACCACTTCATTTTGGTATGGGAATTTTGTTGCAATCTACAATTAATCCGAATGCGATTATGGCGGATTTTGCACAATATAAACCACAGGTTATACCGGCTGTGCCAAAGTTGTGGGAAATATTCCGCAAGAAAATTATTGATGGTATCAAGGCTAAAAAGAAATGGGGTTTGGTATCATTTATTATGAATAATCAAAAAATGTTACGCATGATGGGACTTGGTAAATTGGTTGATAAAGTGTTGAACCAAATTCGTGCAGTGTTCGGTGGTCGTGCGAGATTATTGGTTGCTGGTGGTGCTGCTACAAAACCAGAAGTAGAAAAGTTTTACACTCAATTGGGAATGGCTTTTGTTCAAGGGTATGGTATGACAGAAACTGTTGGACCAATCTGTTGTTCAAAACCATTGAAAAAACGTGTTGCGTATGCTTTTGGTGCACCAATGGGTGATACAGAAATTCAAATTCGTAACAAAGACGAAGATGGTATCGGAATGCTCTGGGTTCGTGGAAATCAGGTTTTGTGTGGATACATGAATAATGATGAAGCGAATAAAGAATCTTTTGATAAAGAAAGATTTTTCTGCACCGGAGATTTGGTATCTATGGATAAAAATGGCGAATTACATTTTGCTGGTCGTAAAAAACAAGTAATTGTTTTGGATTCTGGTAAGAATGTTTATCCTGACGAATTAGAAGGTTTGTTTATTGAAATACCCGGTGTAAAAAGTGTCGCGATATTTGAACATGAAGTAAACGACAAAACTGTTGCATACGGTGTGTTTTCTGTTGAACCAGATATGACGATGGAAAAACTGGCAAAAGAAGTTGCTGAAAAGAACAAGAAGGTTGCACCATATAAATGGGTGACTCATTTTGCAATGACAACTGATGATTTGCCTGTGACCAGTACGCAAAAAATTAAACATCATGTTGTGCGTCAATGGTTAAAGGATGGAAAATATCCAGACAGACATGAATAATGCAATATAAAAGAAGGTAGGTACAAAATGAATATGTATCAAAAATTAGAAAACGCGGTAAATCAATGGCCAGAAAATTTATTTTTGGTTCGTGAAAACGTCACTTATTCTGAATTTTTGGATCAGGTGCGTGCGCGTGCGTCTTCATTAAACAAAGCTGGTATAAAAAATGGTGATGTTGTTGGGGTTTTGTCTCATAATTTGCCACAATTTCCGTTGACTTTGTTTGCTGTGTGGTATTTGGGTGCAACAGTATTAATGTTGGATACAAATTTGACACCACGCGAATATGACAAAATGTGTGAAATTGCGGGGTGCAAATTCGTTTGTGCCGAACCTTCTTTTTTCTATAAAACAGACAAATTTAAATTTTATGACATAACCAAGAAAGACGGTGGCGTTGATTATGATTTGCGTGCGTATCCGTCTGAATCAACAGATGTTGCGACAATGTCTTTTACATCTGGGTCAACAGGCACACCAAAGGTTGTACCATTAACACATTTTAATTTAATAGAATGTGCAAATTCTTTGGAAGATATGTCTGATTATTATCATTCTGGGGAAATAATGTATGGATTTTTACCACTTTATCATATATTCGGATTTGCGGTATGTATACTTGGTACAATTCAATATGGCGGTGGTTTAGTATTACAACCTGTGATTAATCCAAAATATATATTGGATGATTTCAAGAAATTTAGACCACATGTTATTCCTGTCGTTCCGCGTGTTTTGGAATTATTCAGAAATAAGATTATTGATGGTATGAAAAATCAGAAAAAATGGCGTGTTGCATCATTTATTTTGAATAATCAAAAAACGTTGAAAGATATGGGACTTGATTTTGTTGTTCGTAAAGTCCAAGAACCATTATTAGAAATTTTTGGTGGTCGTGTTCGTTTGTTAATTGCTGGCGGTGCGGCAACTAAACCAGAAGTAGAAAATTTCTATGAAGCACTTGGTCTTGCATTTATTCAAGGTTATGGTTTAACCGAAACTGTGGGACCAATTTGTATTTCAAAACCAACAAGTAAAAGATTGCCTTATTCTGTTGGTGCACCGACATCTAATAACGAATGTGAAATTCGTGATAAAGATGAAAATGGTGTTGGAATTTTATGGGTTCGCGGACATCAGGTATTTAATGGTTATTTGAATAATGATGAAGTTAATGCGACAGTATTTGATGAAAAAGGTTTCTTTAATACTGGCGATATGATGTATATGGATAAAAACGGTGAATTACATTTTGCTGGTCGTAAAAAACAAGTGATTGTTTTGGATTCTGGTAAAAACGTTTATCCTGACGAATTAGAAGCGCTCTATATGGAAATCGATGGTGTTAAAAATGTTGCCGTATTTGAACATAAAGTAAATGATAAAACTGTTGCATATGGTGTGTTCTCTGTTGAACCTGGTATGACGATGGAAAAATTGGCAACAGCAGTAGCAGAAGCAAACAAGAAAGTCGCATCATACAAATGGGTGACGCATTTTGCGATGACAACTGAAGATTTGCCAATGACCAGCACACAGAAAATTAAACATCACGAAGTGCGAAAGAATCTGATTGATGGTCAATATCCAGATAGAAAGGAATAAGTAAAAAAAGCCGATTTTTCGGCTTTTTTATTTTTTTATTTTTTTATTTCTAAAAATATGATATAATTACACGCATGAAGAGAATGTTATTTATATTTTTATTTATGCCTGTATGTGGTGCGTTTGGTGCTGATGATGATATCGCAGCCCAGGTTCAATACAAAGAACAAATCGTTAACGAATTAAAAAAAGAAATCGCCCAAATAGATTCAGAAATGATACGTTGTGAAAACACAAAGAAGGGCTGGGTTGCTGCTACTGTGGTTGGTGGTGTGGGTGTTGCTGCGACAGGTACTGCGGCGATAGTTCAGGGTGTAAAAATAAATCAGCAGAAAAAAGAAAAAACAGAAACCGAAACGGAAGAAAAGAAATGAAACGCATATTAATGATATTTTTGATGTTTATTCCGTTCATAGCAAATGCTGGATCTGATTTAGATATACGTAATCAAATGTTGGACAGTGAAATTGAAAGATTAACGAAGCAACGTGATGAAAAATATGATGCATTGAAAAAATGTGAAAAATCTACAAAGGGTTTTAAGATAGCGGGTATAACCACATTGGTTGCAACAGGTGTTGGTGTTGGTGTCAATGTTGCATTGGCAAAGAAATTAAAGGAAAAAGAAAAGACAATTGAATGTGGTATTGATACTACGAATTTGTTAAAAAATCTTGAAGAACGCAACGCACAAAATTTTAGATGGAAGCCATTAAATGGTGATGATGGCTATACTATGGAAAGTGAATATAATGAAGAAAATAGCAGTGATTTAAATAATGGTGAATGGGCGGTTACATTTGATTATGGAACTATTAAGGGGGTGTCCACATGCAGTAATCGTAAAGGTGAAGGTTGGAATGACAGTGACGAATTTGTTGACACTGTTGGTGGCAATATGATTTCCGGTGATGCATTACAGCCGGGTCAGTATGGCGGTACGGATGCAAAGTATTGTTGGTGCAAAGCGACAAGTTATACACCAAATGTAAATGGTAATGTTGGTGCTGTTTGTCCTTTGACATCTAATTCTTGGGTATTTTGGGATGAACAAAAAAGTTCAGATTTTTGCGCAAAGGGATGTGCGATGGAGTGCACAGCTATTGACAGTTATATAGCATTTCGTGTTGCTGTGGTAACAGGTAAATAATAAGTTTTTATTTTCCCAAACAAAGACGTGAAAATGTCATGTCTGCAATTTCGTTGGTTGTTATTACACCCAATATTTTTCCAATGGAATCAGATGCATTTCGAACATGTTCGGCAAATATATCATAATTACCGTTATATTTATTTGTCGCGTTTTCTAATTCTTTGATTACGTCCATCAATAATTCATATGTGCGTTCGTTAACAGCAATTTTTGATTCGCCATTTCCTAAAACATCATGCATTTTTTGTTTTATCGCTTTTAATAATTTATCAAAACCAGCACTTGTTTTTACGGATGTATAAATTACACGGCGACTTGATTTATTCTTTAATAAATCAGATTTATTTATTATCGTAATTCCGTCAGTTTTTATTTCTTTTGGTAATTCATTATATACATATAAAATTAAATCTGCATTTTCGATTTCACAACGTGTTTTTTCAATACCAATTTTTTCTATTTTGTTGCGAGATTGCCTGATTCCTGCCGTATCAGAAAGATTTACCAGATATCCATCTAAATCAATTTGTGCAGATACAACATCACGGGTGGTGCCGGCAATATCTGATACTATTGCACGATTTGAACCAACCAATTTATTAAAAATAGATGATTTTCCAACATTGGTTTTTCCAACCAGAACGATATTAAATCCATTTTGAATAGCACGCGAAGCACGTGTATTTGACACCGCGTTTTTTATTTCGTTTAATAATTTTTCTGTTTTTGTAATTATTTTTTTATCAATGTTTTTTGGTAATTCATCATCCGCATAATCAAGAATAGCAGCAGAGTAAGCCGATATTTCAATCATTTGATTTCGCCAATCATTATAAACAATAGAATCATGACCGGTTAAAGATTTAAGGGCCGATGCACGTTGTTTATCTGTTTGGGCATCAAGTAATGCGATGAGTCCATCGACATCTGTCAAATCCATTTTATTATTATAAAACGCGCGTTTTGAAAATTCGCCACGATTGGCAATTCTTGCGCCATTTTTCCGTAAAAATTCAAAAATTTTATTGATTACCGCAGGACTGCCGTGGCTGTGAATCTCGATAATGTCTTCACCAGTAAAAGAGCATGGAGCACCGAAATAAACAGCGATACATTGATCAATCAAATCTTTGTTGTCGTCTAATAAGTTTGTAAAATATGCATGACGTGGTTCGAATTTCTTTTTATTTATAATACGTTTAAAAAATGTATTTAATTTTTGACCGCTTATGCGTATAACTGCAACACCAGATTTTCCTGGCGCAGATGACAAAGCAAAAATAGTATCGTTATTCATATCTTATTTACCACTTATTTCTTTTAATGCCATTGGAACCAGTTTAGAAACATCTTTGTCTGGGTTGTTAGATACCAATTTTTGCGCCATATCAATTATATCCATACGGCGATAACCCAAACTTTCCAGAGCCGCCAACAAATCAGGCAGGGCACCACCAGCGTTATCAGAAAAATCAAAATTCGCACCACCAATTTTGTTTTTCAATTCAACAATGATTTTTTCGGCAACCTTTTTACCAACCCCAGGTGCAGTTGCTATCGTTTTAGCGTCCCCAGTTGCGATTGCTGTCATCAGGGTATCTGTTTTTATTGTTCCCATAATTGCAAGTGCGACCTTTGGACCAACACCAGAAACGGTTGTTAATTGGTTAAAAAGATTTTGGGCGGCAATTGTTGAAAATCCGAATAACCTTATTGAATCTTCACGAACGATTGTTTCTATCCAAAGGGATGCAGGTACCTTTAAAGTAAAGATTTCTGGCGTATAGACTTTATATCCAACTGGTCCAGCCATCAAAATTACATATCCATCACCAATATAATCAATTACACCTTGCAATTTTCCAATCATTTGTTATCCTTTGGTGGTAATTTTAATACAATTTAATCAAAAGGTCAAATATGAGTGGACACAGCAAATGGCACAACATTCAACATAAAAAGGGTTTGGTTGATGCAGCACGCAGCGGTTTGTTTACAAAATTGGCGCGTGAAATAACTATGGCAGCAAAATTGGGTGATAAAAATCCTGATAATAACCCAAGGTTGCGTTTGGCAATTTTACAGGCACGTAAGAATTCTATGCCTAATGATAATATAAAGCGCGCTATTGAAAAAGCTTCGGGTTCTAATACTGATAATTTTGTAGCAGTGCGTTATGAAGGGTATGGTCCTAATGCTGTTCCTGTTATCGTAGAAGCCTTGACCGATAATCCACGCAGAACAGTACCAGAAGTTCGTAATATATTTGCTAAAAACGGCGGAAATATGGGTGAAGAAGGTTCTGTGGTATTTATGTTTTCACATGTTGGTCAAATTATGTACCCGGCATCCGTTGGTAAAACAGAAGATGAAATGATGGAATTGGTTATGGAAGTGGATGCTGATAATTTAGAAACTTCCGAAGAAGGTTTTATCATTACTACAAAACCGGATAATTTTATGAATGTGCAAAAGGCTTTATCTGATAAATTGGGTGAACCAGAAAATGCTGAATTGACTTGGATTCCAAATATGCCGATGGATTTAGATGATGAAGCATATGCCAAGGTTGAAAAATTGGTTGATGCGCTGGATGCTAATGACGATGTACAAAAAGTATTCACAGCTGCGGCTTAATGTAAATAAAAAAATATATAAAAAACCGCCAATTTGGCGGTTTTTTTGTTGCTTTGAAACTTTATTGATTAGCAGGTTTTTGTGCCGCTGCTGTTTTTTCGGCATTTTGTCTTTGTGCATAAAGATCTGCAAAATCAACTGGTTGCATAACGAATGCTGGGAATCCAGATTCTGCTGTCAATCTTGTTACTAATGAACGGACGGATGGGAACAAAAGTGTTGGAACATCAATCAATAATGTTTTCTTTTTTGTTTCTTCGTCTTTTTCTTCATATTGAACCATGCCAGTATATGTAGATTCAATCATAAATATAGTTTTATTGTCTGCTTCTAATTTAGAATGAACCTTTGTAATCAAATCAACCATAAATAAATTGTTGTCTGCGCCTTTGATGTTAATGTCCAAATTGATTTCGATTTTAGCTTGACCATTGTCTTGTTTAAAGAACAATTCTGGCACATTTGGGCTTTCAAAAGAGATGTCTTTTAAGAATTGAGATATAATATTAAACTTTGGCATGTCATTTGCTCCTTTTTTTATCCTAAGTTTTATGATAATATAGCATTAAGAATTTGTTTTTACAAGGGGGGATAATAAAAATGTTTAAAATATGTAATATTTTGAGATTTTTGGTGTTAATCGGGTTTGTTGCGCTGGCTGGGTGTGATTTGTCAACGCCAACGCACGAAGGGGATGATTCTAAAATACCGTCTAATTTGCATGCGGTATCATATTCGAACTTACCTGGATGGCGCGATGACGATGTTAGATATGCGTTGCAGGCTTTCCGTAATACTTGCAAGGCGAAAATACAATACAAAGGGTCAGTTGTTCCCGATTCGGCATTATTACAAGAAAAATGTAATATGTTGCCATCTGCTTCGGCTGATGTGAAGACTGTGCGTGCTTGGTTTGAATCGCATTTTCAACCATATCAGGTTTATGATGATAATGGTAAAAAGACCGGAACTTATACCGGATATTATTCACCTGTGATTGATGCGTGCAGAAAACAAAGCGCAAAATGTAATGAACCTATTATGGGGGTACCTGTTAATGGCGCAAATTACAAAGGGGTAGCCAAAAAAGATATTGTAGAGAAAAAAATAGGACGCATATTGTATTGGGCGAACATGGTGGATGTTCAAAATTTACAAATTCAAGGTAGCGGAATGTTGAAATTGGAAGATGGTACAATGGTAAAACTTAATTTTGCTGCTGTTAATGATATGCCGTTTAAGTCAATTGGTGGGCAATTACAAGCCAAAGGTATAAAGCCTGCAGGTGGGTATAGTGCGGATGCTGTTTGGACGCATTTGAAACAAAATCCAAAGTTGGCGAAAGAGGTTATTTACAATAATCCACGTTATGTATATTTTTATGAAACAGACCAAAAAAGTGTGATTGGAAAACTTGGGACCCCACTTTCAAAAATACGTAGTATTGCCATGGATGATTCTTTGTATACATTGGGTTTGCCTGTGTACATAAGCACGAATTTATCTGATGGGCGGAAATTTAATCGTCTTATGATTGCACAAGATACTGGTGGTGCTATAAAAGGATGGATAAGGGCAGATATATTCTTTGGCTCTGGTGATGAAGCATATCAAGTTGCACACGGACAACATTCTCAAGGGCAAATGTTTATTTTGATGCCAAAGGAATACAGTTATGTTAAACCAAAATAAAAAAGTAAATTTAGATGTACGTAAATCAAGACCTCAAACATTGGCATCGGCTTTTGGGGGATTGATGGAGATATTTGGTGCGCGAACTACTGATGCTGATTTAGCAAAAAATTGGAAAAACATTGTAAGTCGTGATATATCTGATATAGCCAATGTGGTTGCGGTAAGAAAGACACGTGATAAGAAATTCAATATTGTGCTGCGCCCAGTGTCCCCAGCGTTTGCGCTGGAATTGTCTTACAAAATTGAAGAATGTAAGAAACAAATAAATAAATATTATGGTGCAGACAGTGTCGCAAAAATAACAATAAGAAAATAACATGAAACGAATACTTGGAATTGATCCGGGACTTTTACATACTGGTTGGGCGATAATAGATATTGCCGGTGGAACGCGTCAATATATTGCCAGTGGTGTTATTTTGCCACCAACCAAAATTCCTTTGGCGGAAAGATTGGCTTTTATATTTAATGGTGTAAGTGAATTATGTGAACAATTTCAACCAAATGAATGCGCAATCGAAGTCATTTTTGTAAATAAAAATAGTAAGACAACGTTGATTTTAGGCCATGCGCGTGCAGCGGCTATTACTGCGGTGGCTGTAAAAGATATTCCTGTATTTGAATATGAACCTAATAAAGTGAAAAAGGCTTTGACTGGGATGGGGCATGCGGATAAAGAGCAAATATATAAGATGTTATCCATATTATTGCCGACTGCACATCCGAAAACTGCCGATGAAAGTGATGCAATTGCTATTGGGTTAACTCATGCAAATACATCAAGATTTGGATAATAAATTTTGTGTTTATTAAATATATGGTTATGTGATATATTTATTAGAGAAGGGATTAAATGGAAAGGGAAAAATATCTTTCTATACGACAAAATATAAACGGGTTTTCGTTTGCGAACCTGGGGCTTTTTACTGGTTTTGCCAGCAGTGTTGTAAGCGCGGTATATTCGTTGGTATTATTTGAAATTTTCAAAATATTTTTTACCGAAGAACTTGCATCAAGTGCTGTTGGTATTTATGCCGCGGTCATT
>JAEEGL012775252.1_pt1 | contig 59345 bp, 45 predicted proteins | sample 9134231 | NCBI WGS metagenome assembly JAEEGL01 (sample SAMN16246548, study PRJNA631951) | gut metagenome | biome: gut microbiome; feature: rumen; material: fiber-attached | host: Bos | place: Iran: Karaj | collected 2018-10
ATGGAAGTTGTTGATTGATCGTTTGTAAAGCGATTCGAAAGCGTCATTGGCCTCCTTGGTCTCAAGGTCATGGAACTCAAGTGTGACCCTGCTTAGCCAGGCCCCGTCAGTACGCATTGTCTTGGCTGTGGTGTAAGGAATGTAAGACTGATGGCCCCAGGACTGTTCCTCCGCCTCATTGATGCCTATCACCTTGAAAGGAATATTTCCGACATTTATATGACGACCCAGAAGCTTTAAATAATCCTTGTCATCACCAAGCAACTGGGTGGCGGCATCCTGGTCAATGACTATATGCTTGCTTTGGTCGGCAAGGTCTTTCTTGTTTATGAACCGGCCCTGGACCATCCGGACGTTCCAGATGTCCTTCAGAAGGGGATCAGCACCGCAAATCTCTGACGTAAGAGCCTCGCGGCCAAAACTAAGCGTGTCAGAAAATTCAAGTTCGCCAGACGCTCTGTCAATCTTCTCGCTCACTTGCTCTGAGAACGCCAAGTCCCTGTCGCTCATGCGAAGCCTTGTCCCTTCCTTGATCCCGTTATACGGTTTGCTGGAGAAACCCGGATAGACCGCTATTATATTCTGGACCTCGTCCATGGCATTGTTCATCAGGGCGTTCATCAGGCCGTTTCCGGTCCCTATCAACACGATGATGATAATGATGCCCCAGCTGACAGCCATGCCGGTCAGGGTCGTTCGCAGCTTATTCTGCCGCAGAGTGCTCCATATTTCCTGAAATAGATCCAGCATAACTTCCGTTTATTTGAGCATTCCTTCGCCGCCGAAATGGACAGAGTTATGGGCATGGTTCTCCTCGATCTCGCCGATGACTCCGTCTTTGATGTGGATGATCTTGTTCGTGTAATTGGCCACACCGCTTTCGTGGGTCACGACGATGATCGTAAGCTTCTCTCGTTCATTTAGTTCCTTGAGAAGATCCATGATCTCCACGGAAGTCTTGGAGTCAAGGGCTCCTGTCGGCTCGTCAGCGAGGATGATGTCGGGTTTAGTCACGAGAGCCCTGGCGATGGCGACCCTTTGCTTCTGTCCTCCGGACATCTCGTTGGGGTAATGCCCGGCCCAATCCTTAAGCCCAAGGCGCTCAATATATTCCATGGCCATCTCATGGCGCTTATGACGATTCACACCTTGATAGAACAACGGCAGCTCGACATTCTCGACCGCGGTCTTGAAACCAATCAAGTTGTAGGATTGGAATATGAAGCCGATCATCTTGTTGCGGTACTCAGCGGCTTTCGCTTCGGTGAGATTCCAGATCAATTTACCGTTAATACGGTATTCCCCGCTGTCGTAGTTGTCCAGGATGCCTAATATATTGAGCAGGGTTGACTTACCGGATCCGGAAGCACCCATGATAGAAACGAATTCACCCCGTTCAATCCCGAGGTTTATCCCCTTCAACACATGCAGCGGCTGCGCTCCGAAGTATGTCTTGTTGACGTCTTTAAGCTCTATCAGCATACGTTCGCTTGATTTGTTTTGTGTATTAGTTCTCTAATACACTACAAAGGTACAAATGTTTTTTATATATACAACACTTCACTGCGAAAAAATCGTACCACTCATATATTTTACATTTATCTCAAATACCCTTTGATGTTGTCTTTGACGGTCTGCCAGCGGTAGTAGGGGCCTTCAACGGGCTCAAGGCCCCGAAGAAGAGTCTCTTTCTCGTTGTGGAGGAACTTGACGAGGACGTCGCCTTGCCTGTTCTTATAGAATATCATTTGGATATTCACGGCAAAAGAGACGTTCCAAGGGCCGAACCATTGACTACGAGCCTCTTGGGCTGTAAGGCGGTCGCCGACTCCTTCAAAACCAAGATAAGAACAAAGGGCAAGGGCATCATAGTCGTGGCCATAACGAAGATCGGCCGCTATCTTGCCCGATGACAAAGCCTCATCAGCTTTGGTAATTATATCATTGACAAGAGGTTCCGCAATAGGCATCCTCAACGCGCCCGCCTCGACGGAGTTGCACTGCCCCAGATATAAGTTAAGATTAGTGAGTTCAAACCATTTGTAGATGGCATCAAATGGAAGGAACCGAAGGATAGGTCTGACTTCGAACGCATCCGTGACGACTCCTGCCTCAAAGATGTATTTCTCGAACTGTACCGCATCCGGAATATATTTCCTGGCAGCGGCCGGATCCGTGAAAAGCCTGCGCATGACCTGGACGGTGTCGGGAACATATTCGGCGTCTATAGCGGCAAGTCTTTCATTGACTATCTTCCAAATCTCATCATTCGGTCCAGTCGCCAAGTATTTCTGGTAGGTCTCTCCGCAGTCCCATCGAATGTCGAAGTCTGGATCGATGGCTTTGAGATGGCTTGTGGCTGCCGTCATGCTGACAATGCATCTTGGTACCACGCTGGAAAACGCCCTGATAGTGGTGCCTTTCCGGTCGAAGACCCTTTTGTAGCGATGGTACATCCTGTCGGCGATCTTGGCGTGCTCGTCACAACCGACCTTGGTCAGACGGCCGCTCATTCCGTTGTTGATACGGTTGACAATGGTCACTTCCTGAAGGAGAGAATCCCCTGAAGCCGTCAGCAATCCGGCGTCTTTGACTTCCGTAAGTATCTTGATAAGCGCCTCATACTGATCGCCTCCCCAGTTCGAACGTGAACCATGGCGACCATAATGACTGATATAATATGGCTTGTAACCTTTAGGAGCCGGGGTGTCATGGATAGGGCCGAACTCATAATTATTGGTGTTGCATCCGGCTCTGGTGATGTCTTCTTTAAGAAGGCGGGCAAACTCAGGGTTTTGGAACTGTGTTTTGGAATCCTGGGCTACGACATTGAAGGAAAACAATAGCGCGGACAAGCACGCCGCGAAGGGGGACAATTTGTGAATATTCATCTATCTGGAGTTCATATATTTACAAAATTACTGAATAAATTGATAATTTAGCGGAATAATTCAACGGTTATGGGTCATTTCATTGGTTGCTCTTTCAAGCCGGAATTTCCGGATGGCATGGATCAGCGGGAGTGTCGAATCCTGCTTCATTGCTGCTGCGCCCCTTGCTCGACCGCTATCCTGGAATGGATGGTTGACGAAGGTTTGAGACCCGGAGTTTTCTTCAGCAACTCAAACATAGTTCCTTATGAGGAGTATGTCAAAAGAAGGGATGAGCTCGGAAAGTATGCCGCTTCATTCGGACTGGAAGTAATTGATGATGAATATGATCATGAGGCATGGCTGGAATATGTGCGCTCAGAGGCCGGAGCCGGGCTTGCGGGTCCCGAGAGAGGATCACGGTGTCTGGCTTGCTTTGAGTTCCGGCTGCTAAGAGCGGCTAAGTACGCGGCGGATCATGGTTACGATATTCTCACGACAACTCTGGCTTCTTCACGCTGGAAAGACCTCTCCCAAGTTGACTCCGCTGGCCGCAAAGCGGTCTCCTCGCTAGACGAACGATTGGTCTGGTGGAACCAGAACTGGCGAAAAGGGGGAATGCAAGAGCGCAGGAACTTCCTTATAAGGTCCTGCGCCCTGTACAACCAAACATGGTGCGGCTGCGAGTTTAGCGCGCACCATTAGAAAAGTCTTGTCTACTCGTTATTTAAACCACTCGGTGATGTGGTCTTTCGCCCAAAGGTAATACACGATGAGGCCGATCCAGCTGGTAGCCAGAACTATAACCGAGCAAATGATCTTTCCGACGATAGAAATAGGCTTTTTGCAGATGTCAATGACCGCCAATACGGCAAGGACAAGGCCAATAAAATAGATTATTGTTTTCATGTTTCACTAATATTTTCCACAAGATAGTGAAAACCAATGAAAAATGAATGCATAAACCTCAAAAGTTTGGCTTTATGATTCTTCTGGCGTTGCTCTCCTTCAAAATGACGGGGACTAATTATTCATGAATTCTTCCGGGGACAGCCCTGTGGCTTCGGCGGCTCAAGGAAGATGAACTTCAATCTGTCCGTCATTGGCTCTCCCGAATTCTTTTCGATTAGTTCATAATTAAACATAAGTGTCTCCGCCCCTTTCCAATTGCTCTTGAATGGCGAAGGATGGGGTCTGGATTATCGTGATTTATAATTTTATTGGTCAGTCTATCTCTTCGGCTGGAATGTCCCAGTCGTCGGTGCGGAAAGGAACAACGGGCTGTCCAAGGGTGGTCTTAAGATTGGTCTCGGAGTAGTTGTTGAAGCAATAGCGCACGGCAACCGGCTCTTTCACCTCGTCGGACCAGACCTCAACCTGATTGTCTGACCATAGAAGGCGCGCCTTTGCCGGACGGAACTTCCTGTCGGGCCCGGCGATCTCAAAACCCTTTACGGAACGTACCACCTGCCCCTGGTCGTCAAGCCAGTTGAAACTTCTGGGATCTGACTGGTCGTTCGGCTCGCAAAGATTATTAAAAGAAATAATCGCTTTTCCATCAACTATTTCCATAGATTTATAAGTCGGAGCATCGGCCGGGACACCCTCGATACCGTAGTCCCGGGACAACGCCAGCCAGGCCAGTCGCTCTCCAACGGAAAGTTTATCAGGCTCGTGAATGAGGGAATATGTCCCGACATCTGTCGTGCTGGCCATGGCGCAATTAGGAACCATTGTCGTGGCTTTGATCTGGTTCTCCACCAAGAGGGCGGAGCGGCGTTTCTCAGCACCGCTGTAACGGTAAGGAGCGATCTGGGTGATGTAGAACGGCATATTCTCGTCTCCCCAGGCCTCTCTCCACTGACGGATCATCTCGGCCTGCATATCGGCATATTCCTTATAATTACCTCTGTTAGACTCACCTTGATACCAGATGAAGCCTTTGGCGGTGTAGTTCTCGATCGGGACAACCATTCCGTTATACAAGACCGAGCAAGGGAGATAGTACTCGTCCCAGTTCTTCTTGGTGTACTCCTCGTCCACACCGAGTTTGGCGTTTGATTCCGGGGACATCCAGGCCTCGATGTTGGTGCCTCCCCAGTTGGTGGTAATGAGGCCGATAGGAACTCCGAGATATTGGTTAAGGCAACGTCCGAAATAATAGCCAACGGCGCTGAAGGCCCCAACCGACTTGGGATCGGACAAGAGCCATTCGCCCTTACAGTCGTCCCTGGGGGTGTCAGTCGAGTCCCTGGCGACTGTGAAAAGCCGGATGTCGGGATAGAGACGGGCATCCCTCATAGTCTCGGCCGCATGGAAACACGGCTGCCCGAGAAAGCCCTGGACGGGCATCTCCATGTTGGACTGGCCTGAACAGATCCAGACCTCGCCGAGAAGGATGTTCTCGAGCCGTGTCTTCTTACCGTCAGAGAATGTTATCGTATAAGGACCTCCGGCCCCTGTCGTGACGACCTTTACAATCCATTTCCCCTCGGAATCAGCGCGGACACGGTATCTTTTGCGATTCCATGATGTTTTGATCCTCACAGATTTACGAGGTTTAGCCCAGCCCCACAGATTGACCTGTGAGTCCCGCTGAAGAACCATGTTGTCACCCAAGACGGAGGGCAATCTGACCTCGGCTTCGGAGAGCATGACGGCGCTTAACAGAAGCGCTATAGACAGAAGTATCCTTTTCATTATTCCTCGACTTTAACGTTGTCGCAATTCTTGAATATGAAACGGTTCTCCGGAGAACCGGATGCGGGATATTCAGCGTCGGTGAACTCAATCTTGTTTCCTTTGAAGGTGAATCCGTCGACGCAGTATAGGTTGACGATCCTGTGGTCAAAACCACGGAAGACATTGTTTTCCACGAGGATATTCTTGTGGTAACGGGAGTGTTCCCTGTCGGGAATTCCGCTTCCCACGGCTATCACGGCGCTTCCCCAGGTGGAGGATCCGTACATGCAGTTGTCGAAAACGTTGTTCCTGATCGTCACGTCACGTACTCCGGACTGTTCGTACCAGTAACGTCCGTCTCCCTCGAAAAGGATTGCCGTTCCGGGAGTATGGAAGGTGTTTTTCTCAATGACCACCTTGCCTCTGGATCCGATCAGGAGACCTCGGGCCCTGTTGTTGCCGATGTAACATCCGCTGATGAGGACATCTGGATAAGCGCCGTCCTCGGCTACGACATCATTCTCTTTAACATTTTCAGGAAGTGGCTCTGTGAAAGAGACTTCTGCATATTCACAATTAAGATATTCAACGGATTTCACACTCTTTCTGGCGTATGCTTCCATGATCTGGCTGTCGACAAGCTCAAGGGTCATCCCTGGCTTGATGAAACGGATTCCGTATTGCCCCGTGTTGCGCCAGCGGAGGAGCAGCTTGTCCGGGGAAAGGACTTTGTCAACTGCCATGTACCATCCATGGACATTGGTGGCGTCATCTTTCTGGTTCTTGAACACGCAGTCTATCATCCTGATGTAGCCTTTGCAGTTGACAAAATGAGTGGCGTCGGCGGAGATGCTGATGATCCTGTCCGATCCCGGTGTCGGCTCCACATCCATTCTAACAAGCTCTATGTCCTTGGAACTCTGGGCAATGACTCCCATTCCGCAACAGTTGTACAGCTTCACATCCGTCAGATTGAATCCATCACAATCAAGAAGGGTAAAAGCAGGGTTGTTCCTTGAAGAGGCCCCGAAGGCCAGGACATTTCCGATGGTCCCGTCTCCGTAGTCCTCCCGGTAGAAACGGTACCTACCCGGGCCGACTTCCTGAGCCTGGGAAGATTCAGTCCATATCCAGTAGTCGTGAACGTGGTACGCCACTTCTTTCTTGCTGGAATCGAACTCCAAAAGGCTCGAATAGGGGTATGTCTCCTTATTCTCGTCCCGGAACTGCAGGTTTCCCTCCCGGAAGACAATCTCGTAATCTTCTGGGAATTGAACTTCAAAGAAGCCCTTTCCTACAGCCGTTATAACTCCTTCAGAGACAAATGGCCGAGTGAAATCAATCGTCAGGTCTTTTATGGATATGTTCGAACAACCTTCAAGGTTGAAGGGGGAAATATGTCCGGAGAAAAGCAACTCCGTACCCTGACCTTCGATGGTGAAGTCTTTCAAGCCTTTCATCTGGAAGGCTATACGCTTCATGGACGGATCGTTGTTGCTGATGTACTGGTACTCCTCGTAGGCCTTGTCCGGCTTGATCCGGAGCGTGTCTCCAGGCAAAACCAGCCGGGAGGCTTTAAGACGGACACAGTCGTCAAGGGCTGCCCTGATCGCCGGCATCGCGTCCGCATCCGAAGACTCGTCAAGATAATCCTTCAAGTGGACAACCCCTCCCTTGGGGGAACATCCGGCCATGACAGCAATTGCCAGGGCACTGAGCAGCAATAACTTGTACTTTCTCATTGCGGTGATCTTTAATATTCAAATATACGAAAAGAGGCTGACGAATCAGCCTCTTCCCGCCATTAAGAACACTATTATTTACCACTGAACGGGTTCTGATCCGCAGATGAGATAGCATTGTTATAGGACATCTCATCCTGAGGGATCTGGAAGAACCAACGATAGTCGTTTGAAGGAAGAATTCCCTTAGGAGCAGCATCTGAGGGGTTGTAACCGTCAAATTGTTCAACACCCCAGGAATAATGCTCAGCGGGATTCGCGGCTGTGGCAACGTACCTGACAAGATCTTTCTGGAGACGAACCATATCGTACTGCCCGGTTACACCCTCACCAAGAAGCTCCTTGCGACGCTCCTTATAGATTTCCTCAAGAAGTTCGGACTTGTTGGTCGTTGTGGTAAGTTTGGCACCACGAGAACTCTGGAGGCGGTTCAGCAGAGAGATGGCCTCGCCGGAATTACCAAGATTAGCCTGAGCCTCAGCCATGATGAGCAGCATCTCCGTACCGCGCATAAGGCAGTAATCGGGACGGGTGCTCAAAGCGGCGTCACCATAATGCTTGAACTTGTTGTAAGCCCACTTGGTGTTGTAGTTCTTGTCGGCATTGGCGGTCCTGCGCCAGAACATGACCTTAAGTTCCTCAGCCTCAGTCACAGTCTCCTGATCGTAAGGGACCCGTGTTCCACGCCAGTCTCCCTCGTCGAACAAAGCCACATAGGCAGGTGTGGTGAAGAGGTTGAAGAAGCGATAGATACCGGTCTGTCCCTCACCGTAGGTCTCAGGATCCTGATTGTACCAGAAGTTGAAGCAGGTGTCTCCTCCATGGTTGTTCTCGTCTGTGGCACTCATGGCCCAGACAACCTCGGGGATATTATTCTGGATGCAGTCGTCGAATCCGCTGTACCACTGCTCCTTGGTCATCAAGGTGCTGTACTTGTCGTACACGGCCTTGGCGCAATTGTAAGACTCAGACCAGTTGTTCATCACCTGGTAAACGCGGGCGAGCCAACCGTTGATCACATCCACGTTGATCTTCCAGATCTCATCCCTGTTATAAGAAGCAAGATCTGTCTTGGCGGATGTGAAATCATCGACAATCTGGTCATAGACCTTCTGGACAGTGGAGAAGCCCATGTCTGTCGGGTCTGTAGGATGCAGGCGGAGGATCACTCCCCTCTTATCCTTCGCTATGGCATAGGTCTGCTGGTAAGTCTGGATAAGGTGGAAATAAGCCAGGGCGCGCATAGCCTTAGCCTGACCCTCGATAACGGCCTTCTCAGAATCGGAGCCATCCGCATCGGGAAGGGCGTCGATAATGATGTTGCACTGGTTGATGAGTTTATAGCAATAAGTCCACATGACTTTGGCTCCGTCGCCGTCGGTCCTTGTGAAACTATTGGCGAACTGATAGGCGGACACCTGGTATCCACCCATGTTGGTATGTGACATGATGTCCTCACCGCGCTCATCCCAGAACAACTGGAGTCCGTACAGACCGCCGAATAGACGGTCATTTCCTCCAGAAGAATTGAAGAACATCTGGTTGTAGGCGGAAATGAGACTCATCTGAAGCTGCGCCGTTGAAGACAGCGCCGATGCGTCGGAAACCTGATCTGAGGGCTCCGTGGTCAAGAACTTCTCGCAGCTGGTCAATGCCGTCGCGACGATCAGTATAGCACCGAATATTTTAGCTACTCTTGTTTTCATTTCTTTAGGATTTTAACGGATTAGAGCGTGATCTGGATACCACCCATGTAGATACGACGACCTCCCTGGACACCATTGTCAATCTCGGAGTTTCCGTTGTAGTTGTTTCCGGAGACTCCGGTCTCAGGATCAGAATATCTCTTCGCCGCGGGTCCGAACGTTATGAGGTTGTCTCCAGAGAAGTAAAGCCTGACCTTGTCAACACCGACTTTGCGGGTGACGTTGGCGGGCAGAGTGTAACCGAAAGTGAGGTTCCTAAGACGGACGAAATCGTTCTTGAACACGATACGGTCGCAATAACCGTTGTAGGTGGTGAACTTCGTTCCTGTCAGGCGAGGGAAGGTGGCGTTGTCGCCAGGCTTGCGCCAGCGGTCGGCGATCAGGTCGGTCAGAGGAGAAGTCTGGTAACGCACGCGGGTCCTCTCATAGTACTGATAGTCATACATGTAGGAACCAAGAGAGTAGTAGAACATGAACGAGAGATCAAATCCCTTGAACACGAACGAGTTGGTGACAGATCCATAAACCTTTGGCAGAGCGGATCCGATCTTCACGTAGTCGTCGTTGTTTATCTCATTGAATGTGTTGACAATTGATCCGTCGGCCTTGATGAGGCGGATGAAACCTGTCTGAGGATCGATTCCGTCAGTCCTAGGAGCATAGAAGTCGTAAAGTGAGTTGCCTTCCGCCATGTAATACTTGGATATGGTGTTAGACCACATGAAAGGCTCACTAGGCAGGGAAACGATCTCATTCTTGAGTGTGGAAAGGTTGGCATCGATCTTCCAGAGGAAATCCTGGGTGTGGACCGCGTTGGCGCTGACCGTGAACTCAAGACCGCTGTTACGCAGGGTTCCGATGTTGGTGTTCATACCTCCAACGGTACCGGACTGGGCGGAAATAGGAAGGTCTTTGTAGAAGAGCAATCCGTCAGATGTACGGCTGTAGTACTCGATTGTCGCGGTGATGTCCTTGAAGATCGTGAAGTCTGTACCGACATTGAACTGCTTGTTCTTTTCCCACTGGAGCTCGGGATTGGAAAGCGCTGAAGGACGAAGACCGGAGATCGTGTACAGGTTGTCATTCTCGTAAAGGCCTTGATAACCATAGAGAATCTCGCTTCCAGGCCTACCGTTGCCCTGACGGACAATCAGCTTGTCATTTCCGGTGGTACCATAGCTGGCGCGAACCACCATGTTGTCAAGCCAGCTGACATTCTTCATGAACTCCTCGTTGGAAAGTCTCCAGGAAGCTCCGACAGAGAAGAAGTTACCCCAGCGGTTATCCGGATGGAACCTTGAAGAACCGTCACGACGGAAGGAAGCTGAGAGGTAGTACTTGTTGGCGAAGTTGTAGTCGATCTTTCCGAGGAAGGAAAGGAGAGCGTACTTGTCGCGGGCTGAACCGGCTCCCCACTCACGGGAAGTGTTGTTGAGCTCGTACTGGTTGATCTGCATGATACCGGCGCCATAAGCCCAACCGGAATTGTCAGAATAGCTGTAAGCCTCCTGACCGGCCATGAGATCAAGCCTGTGGTCTCCCCACTGGTGACCCCAGTTGAGAATGTTGTTCCAGGTGAGGGACATAAGCTGGTCCCAAGAGCGCTGGGCGTCACCGCCTCCGTCAGAGACCGTCAATCCGTAAGGGGCCTTCTGGCCTGAGCCATGGACAGCAGAGCCATAGTAGTAGGCCATGGAAAGATTGGTGTCGAGGTTGACACTGGAGCGGAATTTGATGTCGAACGGGAGTGAAAGCTCGGCGAAGTAACGGGCTGTGATGCTGTGGCCGTCAGAGCTGTTGAAGTACTCGTCGTTGTCGTTGTTCCAGTAATCACCCAAGCCATTGACAGGATGGATACCGAAGAAACCTGTGAAGTTGGTTCCGTAGTCATACATCCTCTTTCCGGTCTTCTCCGAATATACCCAGTCAGTGTTGTCGCTGTTACGCAGCCAAGGGGACTGGAGAGTCGAGTAGTAGATGTGGGCTCGGTTTGATCCGGTGAAGTTCTGCCTCCAATAAGAGTAGGATACACTTCCGCCGAGTTGCAGCCAGTTGTTGATCTGGCTTGAGACATTCGCCCTGAAAGAATAGCGCTTGTAGTACTGATTCAACATGTAACCGCCGTCATCGATGAAGCCGGAGGAGATGAAGTAGTTTGTCTTACCATTCTCGGAAGCGCCGCTGACATCGATTCCATAGTCCTGACGGAGCTTACGGGAGAAGATGGCGCCATAGACATCCCAATCAGAAGGATCCCAAGCATATTGAAGATTCGGGTTGATGCTGGGGTTGCCATTGCCATCATGAAGGACCCACTGGTCGTCAGGAATGCCGTTCTTGAACGGGGAGACATAGTTGGCCACTCCCTGGGAGTTGATAACCTTACGGAGCTTGAGTCCGACGATCTGGGCAGAGGCGAGATCACCGGCCGTCTTGGCGTCGTTACCCTCAAGATAATAGTGGTCATTGTAATAGGCCTCCCAGTTGAGAAGCAGGGTCTCCTTCGGATCAGCCATGGTCTTAGGATTGGGAACAGAGCTGTCGGAAGTACCCCATGCGGCACGGAAGTGGACCTTAGGTTTTCCTCCGTTGGCAGATCCCCTCTTGGTGGTGATGATGATAACACCGTTAGCGGCCCTGGAACCGTACAGGGAAGACGCTGCCGCGTCTTTCAAAACGGTAAGGCTCTCGATATCGGAAGGGTTGATAGAGTTCAATCCTCCATCGTAAGGCATTCCGTCCACGACAAATAGAGGATCGGACTTACCAGACATAGAGGAGATACCACGAATCTGGATACGAGCCTCAGATCCGGGGTTCGCCGCGAAGTTGGAAACCTGCACACCGGCAGACATTCCCTGGAGAGCGGATGAGAAACCCTCTCCGTTCATTTTGTCGAGCTGATCGGATTTGACTACGGAAGCGGAACCCGAGAAAGATGCTTTCTTGGTGGTTCCGTAAGCGACCACGATAGTCTCGTCCAACGTCTCGTTGTCTTCCGCCAAAACGATTGTCATTCCGTTTTGGGCTGTTACAATTTGGGATTTGTAACCCAGGCATGTTACTTCGAGGGAGGCTCCCTCAGAGACATTCCTGAGCGTAAAAGATCCGTCAGATGCGGTGACACTTCCATTTGTAGTGCCTTGCACCACTACGCCTGCTCCGATGACACCGGATCCGGACGCGTCACGGACAAAGCCCGTGATTGTCTTTTGAGCCCATGCGGCAGGGGCCAGTAACAAAACCGCCGCCAACATGGTCATCAGTTTAAAAATAGAATGCCTTTTCATCTTGCTGAAAATTGGTTAATAGTGTTTGTGATAATGGTTACTTTTATCCAAATGTAGCATTTGTCCGTGAATACATCGCTCGCCACGAATATAATTATTAGTCTGTTTAGACTATTTTCATAAAACTTGGATTATATTTCAAAAAAAGCTATATATTTAGCGTGTAATAAGATTATCCAACACAAGGAACACAATGAGACCACGACTGCTATCCTTGCTTTTGACACTAATACTAATCCCTGGTGCTTCCTGGGCACAATTTCGGTATTTCACTAAAACAGAAGGACTTCCATCCAACACAGTCAACAACCTGTTCCAAGACTCCGATGGATTCATCTGGGCGTGCACTTCAGCGGGGCTGAGCTACCACAACGGCAAAAGATTCATACCTGTCGAGACCCTCTCGGGAAAAACCGTCTACTGCGTTTGTGAGCCATTCAACAACGGGGAACTCTGGATTGGCACAAGTGAAGGACTGTATTCGGTAAAGAGGGAATCGCGGGTAGTTGAGCCTATCGTCATCAACCTGGAGGGACAAGACCTTTCAGGCCTCTCAATATTCAGGATAGCCACCGACTCTGACCACAATGTCTGGATTGGAGGCTACGGAGCGGGAATATTCGGGTATTCTCCCAAAAGCGGGAAGTGGAAGAAATATGACTCTGTCGGGAAAACCGTCAGGCACATCCTGATTGGGAAAGACAAGAGCGTGTGGGTCTGCGCCGCGGACAAATACATCTACAGGTACAACGTCGCCAAGGACGATTTTGACGTCATCCCTATCCGGGACAAGTTCTCTTCAGTGGCGATGACAATGGCCGCTTGCGCTTGCCAGGATTCCAACGGAGACATCTGGATCTGCAGCGTCGATTCAAAGCTGTTCAAGCTCAGCCTTATAGACATGCAGAGTATCATGATCCCATTTGACTTTCCGCTTGAGACGATAACGCCCAGGGCAATAGAAGAAAGAACCGTCGGAGAACTGGTTATCGGGACCAACAGCGGTCTCCTCTCATTCGACACCAGGCACTTGACATTCTCACGGCTGGACAAGGGGGACCGCAACCACAACGGAACCCTGAACGACAAGTTTGTCCACGCGTTGCTGAAAGACATCGACGGAGGCCTTTGGATAGGCACTTACTTTGGAGGAGTCAACTACATGCCTTCAGGGGCAAATTATGTTGACACTATCTATCCGGCCTCAGGATGCGGAAACATTATCTCCGTCATGGCAGAGAGCGGCGACGCCACAGTGTTGATCGGGAGTGACGACGGAGGCCTAAGTATCTATAACACAAGGACTGGCGACTATTCAAGAGTAGACATTGACCCGTCCCACCTTAACCTTAACATCCACGCGCTGCTCTCAGAAACGGACGACATCTGGCTCGGAACTTATGGTAATGGCCTTTACAGGCTGGATGGCAATCTGGCCGCAAAGCGCCACTACACATTGAACGATGTGGACAAAGGTGACATGAATGTGTATTCGGCCTACAGGGACAAAGAAGGCACTTTGTGGATCGGAACTAAAAGAGGCATAGCGACTTTCAATCCAAGGACCGACTCTTTCACAAGACGCCTCGAACTTGAGGACAACTCTGACGTGACAGCGATGACCGAATACAACGGATCTCTCTGGTTCGCCTCCCAGGGGTGTGGATTGATAAGATATGACTCATATTCAGACTCTTTCGAGATCCTCCAGGAGAAGGATGAGAATCTCCCAAGGAGCCTGACCTGCCTGCAGGTTTACGACAGCTGCCTGTTTGCCGGAGGAAATGGGGAACTCATCATGATGGATGCGGAGGGTAAAGCCGGAAAGGTGGAAGGAATACTCCACAAGAATGACAGGGTGTGTGGAATGCTGGCGGACAATAGCGGGCTCTGGATAACGACCAGCCAAGGTGTGATTTGCCACGAAAAGGGGCAGAGACCCCGTTATTTCAATTCCGAGGATGGGCTTATGAACGAACAGTTCAGCCAAAGCTCGATAATCAGACTTTCGAATGGAAGCATCCTGGTGGGCACGAATGGAGGAATCAACGGTTTCCTACCGCAGGAATTGAAAAGCAACGCGCTCCACAGGCCTCTTAAGGTCGCGATAACCGAATTCGCTGACATAACTCCGGACGGCCTGCGAAACGAGCTCCCCATCTCCGAAAACATAGTTTTAAAAGGAGACGCGTCAAGCTTCGCCATCGAATTCGCCGCTATCAACTACGAGTCCAGAAGCAAGGTAATCTATCGTTACAGGCTGAAAGGATATGACAACAAATGGAATACGGTCGCACAGGAGAATCTCGACAACGGCTTGATTTACGGGCATCTGAAACCGGGGTTCTACACTTTTGAAGTTGCCGCCGCCCCCTCAAGCGAAGACGAGTTCGGAGAAGGAACTTCTATCAAGATTGAGGTGAAAGCTTCTCTTTGGTCGCTGCTCTCTAAAATAATCCTCGGGGTGGTGATTCTCGCGATATTGGCCGCCCTTGTGATCAGCTTGTTGGCCAATTTTACGTTCAAATCACTGCGGAGCCAGTCCATAGGACTAGCCCTTGGAAACAATATGGTTCAGGCTCAACCTGAGACAACCCAAAGAGAATCAAATGATTCGATGATGCGGGAGCTTATCTTGAAAAAAGGCGGTCCGGAAGAGGATAAGTTCATCTCAGGAGTCTGCGCGTTCATCGAAAGCCAGATCCACAACCAGAATCTTTCAGTTGATGACATCGCGCAGGAAATGAATGTAAGCCGCGCCACCGTTTTCAACAAAGTAAAGACAATCCTTGACACAACCCCGAATCAAGTGATAAAGTTGCTGCGCCTTGAAAGAGCCGCAGACGAGTTGTGCAAGTACAACGTCAGGATCTCCGACGTGTACTATTCAGTAGGCTTCATGTCCGGGTCGTACTTCACCAAGCTCTTCCGTAAAGAATTCGGGATGACTCCTAAAGAGTTCGCGAGGAAATACAAGGACAAGGAAGCGTGGAGAAAAGATATTCTCAACCAAACAGACTGATAAGGAATATGGCCGCTATCGTCACGGGGGTCACATACTTGATGAGGAAGTAGACAAACGGGAACAGTTTCTTGACGCCGCTAAGAGTACCACCATTGGTCAGCTCATCCTTTACGGCGGACTTGTCCATTCTCCAGCCCACGAAAATGCTGAACAGAAGGGCGCCCAAGGTCATCAGGAAGTTGGAGCAAAGCCTGTCGCAGAAATTAAAGATCGTGTGGCCAAGCACCTTGACATCTGACAAGACTCCGAATGACAGGCTGCACAAGACGCCTATGACAAGACAGACGAGAAACAGCAGGACGGAAGCTCTTTTTCTTGGCGTGTTTTTCTCCTCAACCAAATATGCCACACCGACTTCCATCATGGAAATGGAAGAAGAAAGAGCCGCTACGAGGATAGTCAGGAAAAAGAGTATGGACACGACAGCGCTGACAATTTGCCCACCGGACCCCATTTTCGAGAATATGTACGGAAGAGTCTCGAAGACCAGCCCGGGCCCTGAACTGGGAGCGATTCCGGCAGCGAAAACCGCCGGCATGACGGCGAATCCGGCCAATATGGCGAACAGCAGGTCGAAAAACGCCGTTCCACCAGCAGAGGCAAGGATATTCTCATCTTTGCTGACATAGGACGAATAAGTCAGCATGGTCCCGACTCCCAGGGACAGCGAGAAAAAGCTTTGTCCAAGGGCGGCGGCGAAAGCGTCGGGGCTCAACTTTGAGAAATCGGGTTTGACAAGGTACCTGACACCCTCGACAGCTCCGGGCAACGTCGAAGAGTAAACGGCGATGATCACAATCAGGATAAACAGCACCGGTATCGAAATCTTGCTGAACCTCTCAATCCCCTTATTGACACCAAGATACACAATCAAGGCGGTAAGACCGAGAAAAGCGGTCATGCAAGCAAGGGGTCCCCAGGTCGAGGACGAGAACGCCCCGAACATGGATGTCACGGCATCAGCGTTCTCATGGTTGAATTCCAACGCAAGCGATTTGCAAAGAAAAGCAAAGGACCATCCGCCGACCACGCTGTAATAGGAAAGGATTATCAGCGGAGAGACTATCGTCAACAAACCCAGCCACTTCCAACCAGTTCCAGGAGCAAGGGTGCTCATGGCGCCGAAAGTGTTCTGATGAGTCCTGCGGCCGATTATAGACTCTGACAGGAATATTGGCAACGACAGCAGGAAACAGCAGAGAATGTACACCAGGATAAACGCCGCTCCACCATATTCACCGACAATAAAAGGAAATCTCCAGATGTTCCCCAACCCTATCGCGGACCCGGCCATTGCCATTATGACCGTCGCCCGGCTCCCAAAATTTTCCCTTGGCGTCATAACACAAGATTTGTCACGAATATCGTAAGAACAGTGATCGGAGCGACATAGCGCACCAGGAAGAAGAACGCTCCGAAGATCTTCGTGTTGACGGTGCCTCCATTGGTGAGCTCCTCCCGGACCTCTTTTTTATCCATTTTCCAACCTACAAACAGAACGACAAGCAAGACTCCGAACGTCAGAAGGAAGTTGGATGAGAATGCGTCAACTTTGCCGAAGACATTGATAGAAAACACGCTCGCAAGCCCAAGAAGCCATGCGACGACAAAGACCAAAAGGCAAGCCAGGCCGCGTTTGATGTTCTTTTCCTCAACAAGGTACGCCACACCCACTTCGATAAGCGAGATGCTGGAAGTCATGGCCGCCACGACTACGGAAAAGAAGAACAGAGCGGCCACGATAGTGGCGATCAGGGGCGAAGTCTCTCCCATCCCCAGAAACACATGAGGGAGAGTCTGATACACCAGACCAGGACCGCTGCTGGGGGCGATTCCTGCGGAAAAGACGGCCGGCATGATGGCGAATCCTGCCAAGACGGAGAACAAAAGGGCGGCCAGGACAGTGCCGACTCCGGACGCGACAAGATTCTCATCTTTATGAACATAGGAGGAATAAGTGATGACTATTCCCATCCCGAGAGACATGGAGTAAAAACTCTGGCCGAGGGCGAAAGCGAAGGTTCGTCCCGTCAGCTTGGAGAAATCCGGCTTGACTAGATACTCAATTCCTTTTTGAGCACCAGGCATATTCACCGAATATAACATGATCAGAACGATGAGGACAAAAAGGATTGGTATTGAGATCTTGTTGAATTTCTCAATGCCGTCCTTCACTCCGAAAGCCACGATTCCCGCAGAGCAGGCCAAGAATATGGTATTGAAAAGGAGCGGAACCCATCCCGTAGGACGGAACTCGCCGAAATTCAATGAGAAAGACTTGAAGAAATATTCAATTGACCATCCTCCCACAATGCTGTAGTAAGAGACGATGACCATGGGGGTGATCACGCTCAGATAGCCAAGTGATGTCCAGAAGCTGCCAGGGGCAAGTTTATTCATCGCTCCTATGGCATTGGCGTGTGTCCTTCTTCCGATCACGGCCTCGGAGAGGAAAATAGGGAAAGACAGAACGAAAGAGCACAGGATGAACACCAAGATGAATGCCGCTCCTCCATATTCCCCAACCATGTACGGGAATCTCCAAATATTCCCCAAACCTATGGCAGAACCTGCCATGGCCATTATTACGGCAGCCCTGCTGCCGAAGTGTTCTCTTTTTGTCGTCATTTGTCTCGTTCGTAAGATTCTTCGCTTCGCTCAGAATGACATCCGCGTCATGCTGGCAACCATGTCATGCCGAGGAGGTTAAAACCTCCGAAGCATCTTAAATCCTCGTATAAACCGTAAACTCATATCCGTATCCGGTCTCGGGGTCGACCGCCACGGGAGTTGTTGATTCCACTTTCCAAATCGCCGGGTCTATCACAGGGAAGAAGGTGTCGGCATCCTCTATCGTCGCATGGACATGGGTAATGTAAAGCTTGTCCGCGGTCGGGAGAGCCTGCCGGTAAGTCTCGCCTCCACCCATCACAAAGACCTTCCCGTCTTCCGGGACATCCACCAACTTGTACGCCTCCTCAAGACTGCCGGCGACTTTGACCCCCTCCGGCTTATCCGGCCAAGGGAAAATCGAGATCACGATGTTATCCCGCTTCGGAAGCGGCTTACCTCCAATTGATTGGAATGTCATCCAACCCATCACGACAGGACTTCCGGTCGTGATCTGGCGGAAATATTTCATGTCTTCAGCAATATGCCACAGAAGGGCATTCGACTTGCCGATGGCACGGTTGTCGGCGATAGCGACTATGATACATTTTTCCATACTATAGATTCTTCACTTCGTTCAGAATGACAGGGGGGCGCAGGGGGGCCACTGGCCGGGTTAAACGGCGACGGGGGCTTTTATCGCCGGCCAAGGGTCATAACCTTCCAGGGTAAAATCCTCATAGACAAAATCAAACACGCTTTTGACATCAGGATTGAGAATCATCTTCGGAAGAGGCCTCGGGGTGCGGGACAGCTGCTCCTTGACCTGGTCGAAATGATTGAGATAGATGTGAGTATCTCCTGTGGTGTGGATGAACTCGCCTGGCTTCAAGCCGCAAACCTGCGCTATCATCATGGTGAGAAGAGCGTAGGACGCGATGTTGAACGGAACACCGAGGAAGGTGTCGGCACTTCTCTGGTAAAGCTGGCAACTGAGCTTTCCGTCAGCCACGTAGAACTGGAACAGGCAATGACAAGGCGGCAAGGCCATCTTGTCAACCTCACCGGGATTCCAGGCCGAGACCAGGATCCTTCTCGAATCAGGATTATTCTTGATCGTCTCTATGACCTGGGAGAGTTGATCTATGGACCTCCCGTCAGGAGCCGGCCAGGAACGCCACTGATGGCCATAAACCGGACCGAGATCACCATTCTCGTCGGCCCACTCGTCCCAGATGGAGACACCGTGGTCTTTGAGATACTTGATGTTGGTGTCGCCGGAGATGAACCAAAGCAGCTCGTAAATAATTGATTTCAAATGGACTTTCTTAGTCGTGAGCAGCGGGAAGCCTTCCGAGAGGTCAAACCTCATCTGGTGGCCGAAGACCGACTTTGTCCCGACACCGGTGCGGTCATGCTTAACCACCCCGTCGTCCATTATTCTTCGCAAAAGATCAAGATACTGTCTCATACGACCGAGAATTGCCAGATTATAGCCTCTTCGAAATTATCTTCGGGACAAAGGACTGTCGAAGGATACTCGGGCTTATTGGGCGAGTCGGGGCAATGCTGGCACTCTATCGCCACACCCTCGTAATCGAAATAGCTCCTTCCACATTTGCCCGCCGGGCATCCCGCAAGCCAGTTGCCCGTGTAGATCTGGACCGCCGGCTGGGTGGTAAGGACCTCAAGCATACGGCCGCTCTGGGGGGAATAAAGCTTGGCGGCGGACTGGAGCTGTCCAGGCTCATAACCATTTATCATCCAGCAGTTATCATAGCCTTTTCCATATTTCAGGGCAGGGAAATCCTCCTTGATCTCGGCGCCTATCTTCTTGAACTCCTGGAAATCCATCGGCGTTCCGGCGACAGGGTCCGCCTCCCCGACGGGAATCAGTGTCTCATCGGTAGGGAGATACACAGAGGCGTTCAGTTTCAGCTCATGCCCGAGAATATCCCCGTTGCCTTCGCCATTGAGGTTGAAATACGCGTGGTTCGTGAGGTTCACGACTGTTTTCTTGTCCGTCCTAGCGGTGAGATAGAGTTTGAGCGCGTTGTCTTCGCTCCACTCGTAACGGGCGACCACTTTAAGGTTGCCTGGATAACCGGCCTCTCCGTCCTCGGAGAAATACATGAATTCGACGGCATCATTAGCTATCCTGCTGTCCCACACCTGGTTCTGGAATCCCTGAGGACCTCCGTGGAGATGATTGGGACCGTTATTGACAGGAAGGGTGTACTCCACTCCGTCGAGTGTGAACTTTCCCAAGGCGATACGGTTGGCGAACCTTCCCGGCACCTTTCCGGCACAAGGCCCGTCAGCAAAATAGCTGTTAGCGTCCGGATAACCAAGAACCACGTCCGCAAGCTTGCCTTCCTTGTCTGGAACAGCGATTCCGACAATACCGGCGCCCACACTCGACAGCCGGACAAAAGCGCCGCTCTCGTTCTGGATCGTGTAAAGGAATATCTCCTTTCCGCAAGGGCTGGTGCCCCAAGATTCTTTTATGACTCTCATATCGCTTTATTTATTGAATATTCTCAAGAAAAGGAAGCGCCTTCTCCGGCGGCACATCTTTCATTATCACCTTCTTGTCCCGGTCCAAAACGTACAAGGAAGGGATAGCCCGGACATTGTAGGTCAGATCCTGCCGGATCTTGTAATCCTGGTCATATCCATTGATCCATGTTCCCGGATAATCTTTGACGGAGGCCCTCCACTTGTCGATATCCTGGTCGATGTAGAGATTCACTACCGCAAGCTTTCCGGAACGGATCAGTCCGTCGATCTTGCCGTCCCCTGTCAGACGCCTTATGACATCCTCGCATGCGGGACAGCCCGGATTGGAGAAAAACAGAAGCGTGTTCTCCGCTTTCACGGCGTAAAGGCTCCGCCTCCGGCCATCTGGACCGGTGAACTGGATGTCCGCCGCTGGAGCGCCTATCTGGTTAAGGGAACACATTTCAACATCCCTGGCATAAGCCGGTTTTTTATCGTCCGGGACAAGCGCGGATGTGGAAAGCCCCTTGACATAGTGCAAGTACAGATCCTCGTCCCTGACCGGAGAATTCGGGTCATAGAGATACTTGTACATCATCTCCTCAAAGAATGGGAAGACATTCGACTTCTGGTTGGACGCTTGGAAGTCGCTCACTTTCAAGAAAAAAGCCTCAACGGCCTTACGCGCGTCCGACCGGTCGCAGACCGTCTCAAGCAAGGTGACGTAACTCCCGACGGCCGATTCTACCTCTTCTGACGGAACACCGTTCACGACAAGGGAATCACACCTGAAAGACCCCGAAAGGAATTCGTCCCAGAACCGCCCGACAACATACGCTCCTTTTTCTTGCGGATCGGTTACCATGGAAGGGACCGAAGGCGGAGAGGGGAACTTGCGAAGATCGGAGGTCTCGGGCTTACGGGCAGAGGACCCGCCCTTACCCCCGCAAGCGGAGAGAAGGACAGAGAGAAGAACCACCGCACAGATATGTCCGAAACCGACCCTCATAGAAAAGATTATTCCTACAAATTTACTTAAAACTTATCATTAATCCGTATCTTCGCATCACAAATGAGACGAGTTACTTTAATCTTTTTGCTCCTGCTTTTTTGTGGAGTATCCCATGCCCAATTCTCACTGACTGGTAGCGATCCGGGAAAAGTGAGATGGATGAGCGTTGACTCACCTAATTTCAGAATAATATATCCCGTTGGAGAAGACTCTCTCGCAAGGGTCTATGGCTCCTGGCTGGAGAAGGCCCGGACGGCCGTCAGCTGGTCCTCGGGCATGAAAATAGGGGAATATTACAAAAGGAGAATGCCTGTCATCCTGCACAGTTTCAACCCAGTTTCCAACGCTTCGGTGGCATGGGCCCCGAAGAGGATGGACATCTACACAACCCTTGACCCGTATTCTCCGACTCCGATCAGATGGGAAAAGCTTCTGGCCATCCACGAGGGAAGGCACGCCGCCCAGATGCAGGCAGGCGCCGGGGGCAGAAACCGCTTCATCGGTCGCCTGACAGGGGAACTGTTCGCCGGGGCCGCGGCGGGACTATACGCCGGACCGACAATCCTTGAAGGCGATGCCGTGGTCACGGAAACAGCTATGACTGAGTCAGGAAGGGGACGGGAAGCGTCTTTTTTGAGCTATCTTGTCCCGGCATTTGACTGCGGAGACTGGAGGAACTACTGGAGATGGTCCCTTGGATCAGAAAAACACTACACGCCAGACCATTACAGGACAGGCTACATGCTCATCTCGGGAATGAGGGTTTTCTTTGACGATCCTTTGTTCACCGAGGAATATTTCAACAGGGTGAAGAAGGGTGGATTCTTCTTGCTCAAAAAGAATGTAAAAGCGGCAAGCGGAATGAACCTGAACCGGACATTCCGGGCGATCCAGAACAATTATCATGAGATCTGGACGGAAGAAGCGCTGAATCGGGCGCCTTTCATGCCGTCAGATCAAGTGACCGCGAAACCTTGGCGCTTTGTGTCATATTCAGGAACAGTGATCGACTCTGAAGGGGTGATCTGGTCCAAGAAATCAGGGCTGACCGAGTCCCGATCGCTAACGGCCAACACTCCGGAAGGAAAGGAGACGAAGGTCCGTCCCTTCGCGTCCTACACCAGCAACCTCGCCTACGACAAGGCCAACGGAAGGATTCTCTGGTCTGAAGGCATAGCCGGGAGGCGGTGGAATCTGGGCGGGGATTCGAGAATACGCTTCATCCGTACAGACTCGCCTTCGACTATTCATGACCTCACTAAGGCGGGAAAATACTTCAATCCGGCCCCTTCCCCGGACGGGAAAGTCGTTTGTTCGGTGGAATATCCTTCAACGGGAGGATCAAGGCTGGTCCTTTTGGACAGCAACGACGGCTCTTTGGTCTCGAAAATAGAAGCTCCTGATTCCCTGCAATTTACAGAGTCCGCTTTCGCCGGGGAACGATTATTCGTCGCAGGCCTCTCGGATCATGGCCTTGGAATATACGAGATCTCTAAGGAAGGTGGCGCGAGATTGGTCCTTGGCCCTCAACCAGTGTCTCTCTCGTGCCTTAAATCTCTGGACAGGCAAACCTTGACCTTTGTCTGCGACAGGACCGGAGTCGATGAGATGTACATGCTGGACGTGGACACGAGAGAACTCAGGCAGGTCACATCGACTCGTTACGGCATCGCTTCCCCGGTGTTCAACGAGAACCGCGACACTCTGTTCTACAGCAGCCTGGCACCATCGGACAATCCCGAAGCTTACCGTCATGGATGGATGATAAGAAGCACCCCGGCCAAGGACTTGCCGATAAAAACCGTCTCTTTTGAAGATATTCACAAATACCCTGTCGCCGAGAAGCTGTCCTCCCAGGAGAAGGAACTTGCCGGAGGAGAGTGGAATTCAATCCGGGAATATACCCCCGCGACATTCTCCACTCCATCAAGACGAAGCAAACTGACTCCCACCATTCACTCCTGGGCTCCAATTTACTTCGATGTTGACAATGTGGAGAGCACCAGCTACGACGAGTATTACCGCACCGCCTCCCCCGGAGCCACCATCTTGTTCCAGAACCTCGTGGGAGACGGCTACGGTTTCATTGGCTACAGCTTCCATGAAGATTCAGACGTGGCGGCCTGGAGGCACTCAGGTCACTTGAAGTACGTGTACTCCGGCCTGTTCCCCGTCTTTGAGCTGACCGCTGACCTCGGAGACCGGTCCGCAAAAGAGATCTGCAGGGCCCAACTGGAAGACAAAGTCAAAAACACGGTCGCTATTTCCACAATAGGGAAAAGGAACGGGAAACCCTATTTTGAAGGATCATTGAGGGCATATATTCCTTTTAATTTCAGCTCCGGAGGCATTTCAAGGGGCTTTGTGCCTCAGGTCCGCTTCAGGATGACCAATGACATGTACAACGACAAGATCAGCCTTATGGAGCTGACTGAAGAGCAACAGGCTGAAGCGAAGGAGACAGGATTCCTCGGGAATGATCACCGTTCGGCGCTTTACACGGCTGACTTGTCTGTCAGGGGATATGTCATGATGGAAAAAGCGCCCTCGAGGATGTATCCAAAGTTTGGATTCGGCGCTGAAGCCGGTGTCAGGACCAGGCCCGGACATCTGGGGGCTTTCGGCAACGCGGCATATTTCTACACCTATGGTTATCTTCCGGGAATACTCCAGAACCAAGGGATAAGGCTTACGGCCACTTTCGGGAAATCATTCGGTGGCGGGGAATACAGCTACACGGACAGCCCGGCGTCTTTCGCGCCAAGAGGCTTTGTCGACACAAATGTGAAGACCGTCTTGAATTCCTTCTCGCCGGAAAAGGTCAAATTTACGGTAGACTATTACGCTCCGGTTCTCAATCTCGACTGGGCGGGACTTTGTCCTTTTGTCTACATCAAGAACATCGCGATCGCTCCCTTCTTTGACATCACGTCTTTCAACCTCAACTATTTCAAGGATTTCCACATCAACAACAATAATGTGCCTTCCGACACGCTGACCAGCGTGGGGATCGACATCGTCGCGAAACTGGGAAATTTCCTCTGGCTCCCATTCGACGGGCAAGCGGGAATACGCTACTCCAGAAATTCCTGGAACTCCTTGGACAAACTTAACGTGAAGGGACTCGGAAAAGATTACTTCGGATTTATCTTTGATGTTTCATTATAATTTTTTCCTATATTTGCGGAATAGTAGAATCTTTTACTAATTTTTTTATGGAAAAGAACAAAACCGTCCCAGCCTTCTGGGGAAAAGAGGACTGGCAAGCTGTCTGGATCGGATTTATCGTGATCCTTCTCGCTTGCGTGGCTGTCCTCACCAAAGCATTTGATTTCTCTGCCGTAAAGTTCTCTACCTGGGCTGTCGGAGAGGCTGCCGCCACAAAGGCCGTTCCTCTCGCCCAGCAGCTCGGAGCATGGGTTTTCTGGCGTAAACTCATAGTCACCGTGGTTGTGCTTTGCACCCTGTTCACCATTGGTGTAAAACTTCAGGGAGAGAGTGTCAAGAAGTACATTCCCGCATTCCTTTGCCTCTTCGTGATCGCTCTGGTCGTGCGCTTTGTCAGTGCGGAATTTACCCTCAACCGCTATCTTGAGTGGGCTTTCTGGGCCCTTCTCATCGGCCTGCTGATCTCAAACACCGTAGGTGTTCCGGACTGGCTCAAACCCGCCATCAAGACCGAATTCTACATCAAGACCGGACTTGTCATCATGGGCTTCTCCGTCCTGTTCTCCAACATCGCCAAGTTCGGCCTCTACGGCCTCGGCATCGCTTGGATCGTCACCCCGATAGTCATCATCTTCATGTGGTGGCTCGGTACAAAAGTCCTGAAGATTGACAATAAGCCGTTGGTAATCACCTTGGCTTCAGCGACTTCCGTCTGCGGAACATCTGCCGCCATCGCCACAGGAGCCGCCTCTGGAGCCAAGAAGGACGACCTCTCTATAGCTATCTCCATCTCGATCATATTCACTATCCTCATGATGGTGTTCGAGCCTATGATCATCAAGGCGGTCGGGATGAGCCAGCTGATGGGTGGCGCCCTCATCGGAGGTACGGTGGACTCCACGGGAGCTGTGGTTCTCGCCGGTAACGCCCTCGGACCAGAAGCCGAGCAGGCAGCCGTTCTCGTCAAGAGCATCCAGAACATCCTGATCGGATTCATCGCCTTCTTCGTGGCTATATTCTTTGCCACAAGAGTTGAGAAGACCACAGAGAAGAAGGTCGGTGCCGGAGAGATCTGGACCCGCTTCCCGAAGTTCATCATCGGTTTCTTCGCCGCATCCCTGATTGCCTCATTCATCATCCAGCCCATCTTCGGCGGCCCCACAGTCAAGGAAATCAACGGCGTTCTGGACCAGTACAAGAACTGGTGCTTTGTCCTCGCTTTCACAAGCATTGGCCTGGACACCAATTTCAAGGAGCTCACGAAACAGATGCACGGCGGCAAGGTGCTCTGGCTCTACATCATAGGTCAGACCTTCAACATCGCCCTTACGTTCTTCGCGGTCTGGTTCCTGCTCTCAGGAGTTGTCTTTGACGTTCCCGTCCTCGACCTCTTCAAATAGTGGGAAAAGGCAAGGAAAAAGCTTTCAAAGTGGTCACGATCCTCGTGGTTGTGGCCATTTTGATTTGCGCCCTTTGGATAATGGGAAACCAGCTTGGATTGGTGAGCGGATACGATTTCGGGGCCGGAGCTTATTACTACGCCGACATTCCCGGCTTTGAGAATATTGAGAAAGAGGGAGCCTACACCACCAAGGTGCCATACTGGGTCCATGTGGTCCTGTTTCTTTGCTGGGGATGGCTCATGTACCGCTTATGGATCTGGATAGATAAACGGAAATAAATGAAAATCAAGACTTCAGCAAAATGTTCTTCCTGCGGGAACATCCATGAAATAACATTCTACAACGGCATTAACACCAGAGAGGAACCGGAGCTAAAAGACAAGGTAAAGGACGGGTCCCTTTTCCTTTGGGAATGTCCGCATTGCGGAAAGACCAACCTCGTCAGCGGACAGGTCATCTACCATGATCCGGACGAGAAGCTGATGTTCTGGCTCCTTCCTCCCGGATCCGTACCGGAAGACAAAGTGGCCATTATCGAAAATAGCCTGCTGGAGTCATCCCAGACCCTTGAGGGCTACACTTTCAGGAGAGTTGATGACGCCGGATCCCTGATCGAGAAGGTGAACATCTTCGACTCTGGCCTTGACGACACCGTGATCGAGATCGTGAAATATGTCACAAAGATGGAGATGGCCCAGAAAGGCGGCGGACATGACTTGTCGGACACCTCTTTCAAGTTCTTCAGGATAGAAGGGCCAGACCATGAGCTGACTTTCACCTATCCGGAAGCCGGACAGATGCAGGGCGTACAAATCGGATTCAACGTGTACGAAGATTGCGCCGGAATTCTCCGACGCAACCCCTCCATAAAACCTTCCGGCGGGTTTACCCGCATTGACCAGGCGTGGATCTCCCGGTTCTTCCGCTGACGGCTATCCGATCTTCCTGGCACCGTCGCTGATGACAACATCGTAGATCTTGACATCGTGGCCGAACTCGGCCGGGAATTTCTCTTTCACAGCGGCAATAAAGCCGTCGTAAAGCTCATCCTTGACAAGGTTGATGGTGCAGCCACCAAAGCCTCCTCCCATAACCCTGGAGCCTGTCACATCGCACTTGCGGGCGAGTTTGTTGAGGAAATCAAGCTCGGGGCAGCTCACTTCATAAAGCTTGCTCATACCGAAGTGAGTCTGGTACATCATCTCGCCGACGGTCTCATAATCGCCTCTCTCAAGAGCGTCACAGACATCAAGGACTCTCTGGACTTCACCGATGACATATTCAGCCCTGAGGAAATCCTCCTCCGGAATCTCGTCACGGACCTCCTCAAGCCAAACACGCTTGGAGTCTGAAAGGAAGTCTACCTCGGGATGATTCTTCTTGATCGCTGCCGCGGCCCTCTCGCAAGACTCACGTCTCTTGTTGTAGGCGGAAGAGGCCAGCTCATGCTTCACACAAGAGTCGATCAGAACGAGCTTGTAACCCTTGGGATCAAACGGGAAATACTTGTACTCCAAGGTCTTGCAGTTCAAACGGATCAAGCAACCTTTCTTTCCGAAAATAGAGGCGAACTGGTCCATTATGCCGCATTTGACCCCGCAGTAGTTGTGCTCGGTGCTCTGCCCGATCTTGGCAAGCTCGAACTTGTCGATGTTATTGCCGAAAAGCTCGTTGATAGCGAAAGCGAAAGTGCTCTCGAGAGCCGCTGATGAGGACAGTCCGGCTCCAAGAGGAACATCACCAGCGAAAGCGCAGTCGAAACCCTCGACCTTGCCGCCGCGCTTGATGGTCTCCCTGCAGACACCGAAAATGTAACGGGCCCACTGCTGCTCGGGCTTGTCATTCTCCTCAAGTCCGAACTCGACGTACTCGTCATAATCCAACGAGAAAGCCTTTACCTTCTTGGTCCCGTTGGGTTTGATCTCTGCCATGATCCCGCAATCAATAGCCCCGGGGAACACATAGCCGCCATTGTAGTCGGTGTGCTCACCGATAAGATTGACTCTGCCCGCGGAAGCGAACACTTCTCCTTCCGTCCCGTAGAGGGTCTTGAACTTTTCCCTGATTTTGGTTTTCATTTCCATAAATTATGTAATTAGAGCGTTATTCTTCTGTCTGTTCTTACAAAAGTAATAAATAATTATCTAATTACGAGCGTTATCGGACAATGATCGCTCACGCCCCCTGTGTATCTCGGTCCCGTGTATGTCCTCAACGGTTTTTCTCCAGAATGAGTGTTGTCCCTGGTCATCAGGAAGGGTATTCTCTCAACACACATCCCTGCTCCGCCATTCCTTTCCAGGAGCCCAGGAGAGATAAAAAACATGTCTATCATCTCCCATCTTCCTGAATATTTGATGGTTCCAAGGCCTCTGGCCGCAAGCGGAAAAGCCAGGTTGACCATCATTTTCGAATATTCCGAAGTGGATGACGGTGTGTCGTTGAAATCACCCATGGCGACAATATTCCTGAATCCCTCCTTGAAGAGAGAGTCTGTCACCTCGTACAGTCTTTTCATTGCCGCTTCCCGGCGCCAGGAAGAGTTAGCCCCGTATTTTGAAGGGTGATGGTTGACAAGTACGGCCACACTGTCCCCACCTTCCCGCAGGAAACTGGCGTATAGGATGTCCCGTGTGGGCAAGGGGCCGTCTCTTGAGAATATTCCAAAAGGTTTGGAATCTAATAGTCTTACCCTGCCGCTCCTGTACAACAAGGCGACATCTATCCCCCTTGGATCTTTGGATTCATAATGCGCGATCGAGTAATCCATCCGCCTTAATGGAGTCTCTGACAGAAGTTTACGCAACACGAAACGATTCTCTACCTCCGCCAGTCCGATTATGTCGGGACACCTTCCCTTCTTATCTGCCAGATATAGAATTGACTTGGCCACAGCGTGGCTTTTCCTCTCAAAACGAGCCTTCGTCCAGTGTTTCTTTCCCCTGGATGTGAATTCTTCCTCTGAAGAACTCGCGAGAACCGTGTCCCTTTTCCAATCGAAATAGTTTTCCAAGTTCCAGAACATCACAAAAAGAGAGTCTTCCCCTGCGGGTTCCTGTGGCTCCCGCCAAAGGATACCCGCGATGAGAAGACATGTGAACATAAAGTGCTAAATGTTTAAACTATGAAACAAACGATGGTTGTAACTTCTGTGGCGAATATGGCCAAAGGAAACGGAAAAAAAGGACATAAACAGAAAAACATTTTCTTATGATTAGTATCTTTGTCCTAAATTATTTTTTTCAGAATCTATAAATCATAGAGATATGTCCTTGAAATGCGGAATAGTCGGACTTCCGAACGTCGGAAAATCAACATTGTTCAACTGCGTCAGCTCCGGAAAAGCCCAGAGCGCCAATTTCCCGTTCTGCACGATCGAGCCGAATCTTGGCTCTACCAACGTGCCGGACAAGAGGCTTGAGGTTCTCGCGGAAATGTGCAAGCCCAAGAGCGTGGTTCCCGCCACTGTAGACATCGTCGACATCGCCGGGCTCGTGAAAGGGGCAAGTAAGGGAGAAGGTCTTGGAAACCAATTCCTTGCGAACATTCGTGAGACAGATGCCATCCTCCATGTCCTGAGGTGCTTCGATGACGGCAACGTTGTTCATGTCGACGGAAGCGTGGATCCGGTGAGGGACAAGGAAGTTGTCGACATGGAGCTTCAGATAAAGGACCTGGAGACAGTCGAGTCAAGACTCGCCAAAGCGACCAAACAGGCCACCACGGGAGGAGACAAGACGGCCAAGAAACTTGTGGAACTGCTTCTGAGGTACAAGGCCGCACTGGAGGCTGGAAAGTCCTGCAGGACCGTGATTCCGGCCAATGAGGAGGAGGTCTCCATGTCCCGCGACCTCTATCTTCTCACCAACAAGCCGGTAATGTACGTCTGCAATGTCGATGACGCTTCCGCCGCCACGGGCAACAAATATGTGGAAGCGGTCAGGGAGGCCGTTAAGGACGAGGATGCCGAGATTCTGGTCATCTCCGCCAAGACCGAGTCGGAAATCGCTGAAATGGACAGCTATGAGGACCGTCAGATGTTCCTCGAGGAGATGGGCTTGAAGGAGTCCGGGGTCGTGAGGCTGATTCAAGGTGCTTATCACCTGCTCGGGCTGCAGACTTTCTTTACCGCCGGAGCCGATGAGTGCCGGGCATGGACTATCCACAAGGGTGACAAGGCCCCGAAAGCCGCCGGAGTCATCCACACGGACTTCGAAAGGGGCTTCATCAGGGCAGAGGTGATCAAGTATGAGGATTATGTCGCCCTTGGAAGCGAGAGCGCGGCCAGGGCCGCCGGAAAACTGGCTACAGAAGGAAAGGAATACGTCGTCCAGGACGGAGACATAATGCACTTCCTGTTCAATGTCTAAATTAGTATTGTCATGAGAAAGCACAGATTAGCCGCATTGGCGGCCGCGTTGGCGATAACTGTCGGTTGCGCCACCACCATGAGCCTTCCGGACCGTCTAGACAAGTTTGTCGAAAAGACCGAGAAGGAATATAAGAACTATGATGACGAGGATTGGAGAAAATCCCGGGGAGAATATGACTCACTTGTCGCCGAGTTCAATGATAATTACGACTCCTTCAGCACCTCCGATAAAGTCAGGACAATGAAGGCCATGAGTCGCTATGGCGCGATGGCTCTTGAGAAAGAGATCTCCGAGGCTTCCGGATCTATTGGAGACGTTCTGGAGAGCATCCCGGGAACTCTCAATGACATCATCGAGAGCATTGACACGACCGCTATCCGCAAGAGTGCTGATGACCTCAAGAAAAGTGTCGAAGGGATCGTTGAGAGCATAGACACAGCCAGGCTCCGCAAAAGCATCGAGGGCTTGACTGAGAATATTGACACCGCGAAACTCCGGGAAAAACTCGAAGCCATCATCAAGATATTCGGAGTGGAGTGATTCTTTTTGATACTAAAAAAATCCGGCGGGCCGATTGGTCTGCCGGATTTCTTTTTCCGTATCGTATTCTAGAAGAAACGAGCCCTGTTGTCCTTGACATCGGCCTGCCTCATCATCACAGGCAGGATCATCTGGGACGCGTAGGCGTTGGACTGTGCCATCGCGTTCTTGGCGTCATCCTCGGTGAAGAAGGACTCCGTTTCGCGGGAGTTCACCTTGAAGATGTAAGTACCGATCATTCCGGCGACGGGGCCGCAAATCTTGCCTTCGGGAGCGACTGAGACTGCTCCGATGAATTTAGGATCGAGTCCCTGTCCGGCCAGAGAGGCGAAACGGACGTCAACTCCGGAGCTGACGGTGCTGTTGAGAGCCTCGGCGATAGCCTGCATGTCGGTCAATCCCTTTATCTTTTCAGCCACATCCTGGGCGGCCTTGGCACTGAGCTGCTCGCTGTAAAGCTGCTGGTTGATCATGCTGCTGACCTCGGAAAGTGTGGCGATGCCCTCTTTGTGAATACCCTTGACGGTGGCCACGAAGAAGTAGTTGTTGTCCACGGTTATGATAGGGGAAACCTTACCGACCTTGTTGTCGAAAATCCACCTTGTGACTTCCTTGGCGTGGTCGATAGCTCCAAAGTTGGAGGTGCTCTCAAGCACACCGTTCATCGGGTGTGAGTAGACACCGCAAGAATCAACAGCGGCGAGATAGCTCTGGTAGCCTCCTGAAGCGAGGTTAGCGAACTTGCTGGCTTTGGAATAGTAGTCATTATAAGTCTCGTTGCTGGAGATCGAGGACTTCTCAAGGATGGCGACCTGCTTCTTGGCCACAGGAGCGGTCCTGTTGGTGACCTCGACGATGTGGGTGCCATACTGGGTCTTGAGAATGAACGGCTTCTTGACAGGAGCTGTGAAGACGGAATTGAATCCGTTGATTATGTAGCTCTGGGTCATCCAACCGAGGTTGCCGAGCTCGCCGTCGAAAGCGGACTGGGTGTCATCGGAATAGGAAGCGGCAAGATTCGAGAAGTTCTCTCCCTTGGCGAGGACCTGCATGAGGCTGTCGGCGAGGGTCGCCTGGTTCGCTCCGCGGAGGAGGATGTGCCTGACGTAGACAGAATCGGGAATCTGGGCGGAACCCATGATCCTGGCGGCGTAGAACACGTTGTTATTGTCGCTGAAAACAGGTGAAGTACCTTCTGCGTTCTCGAAGACAAAGTTGTTGATGTCGCTGTTGATGGAGTTCAGCTCACCACTCTTGTACCAGTACTCGTCGAGGGCCTTCTCGGAATTCTTGGCGAGGAAGGACTTCATGGCGTCAGTGGTTGAGAATTCCTCATAGAGGTCGTCCATTGAGGTCTTGGTGGCCTGGATGTCAGCCTCTGAAGGCTTTACCTCAAACACGACGTACTCGATGTCCCTGGTGGCGTTCTGCCTGAAAGCGCTCTTGTGGGTGTCATAGTACTTCTTGATGTCGGCGGGGCTGACCTTGATGGTCGTGTCGGGAGCGAAACCGATAGGAACCATAACGAAGTCTACATTCGTCGTGACGTTATTCTCCTCCACCGCTTTCTTGAGCATCAATGGGCTCTGGGTCTGGTTGAAGAGAGATCCGTACTTAGCGTAATACTGCTGGGTGTTGACTGCGTTCTGGATATAGTTCCAGTAAGCGGCGAGCCTACCGGTGTTGTCCTGGGAGATGTTGCTGATGAAGTTCTGCAGAGCGGTCTTGGAGAATGTGCCGTTCTCATCCATGAACGCTGGGTTCTGGGTGATCATAGGAGAAGCCATGTCTCCGGAGAGAAGGGCCTTCATCTCATCTTCGCCAACCTTGATACCAGCCTCATTGGCATTCTTGACAAAGAGATACCTGTCAACGAGATTCTGCCAAGCGGCTGAGCGGATCTGCTCCTGCTGCTGGTCATTCTGGGCCGTTGTTCCGGTCATCATCTCATTGATCGTGGTAAAGGTCTCGATGTCCTGCTGGAAATCCTGATACGAGACAGCCTTTCCATTGATCTCACCAACATTGTTCTTTGAAGACATCATCTGAATAGCCGACTCAAGAGTGCTTGGGTCGATGATGAATGATAAGAGAGCCAGAGCGATGATGATAGACACCGCAAATCCGGCCTTTTCGCGAGTTTTTTGAAGAATCGCCATTTTGTATTGTTTTTTCTATAATTTCCAACAAATAGGTATTGGGGTGCGAAGATAGTGATTTTTATTCAATTAATCATCTTTTTTTAAGGAAAGGCCCGATAAAGTTGACTGAATCCACAACCACCTTCGTTGAATCCTCCAACACATAAACATAGCTGTTGAACGGCTTGTAAAGAATTGAGTTCCTTGCCATCTCGTCGGATCGCATGCCGTATCCCTGCATGAAATCATCCGGGGTGTACATCCTGACATAACAGTCCGTGTATATTTCCTGATGTGCCTGGTCCCAGTACAAGGTGTCGGTTTCCAGAGTCTGGCGCTTGACTATGTTTTGCACCGTCACGTTACCGAACGCGGACCAATATTCCCTCTCCCCGCTCTTAGATTTGAAATGCTTGGCGTTATTGGAGTGGAGCACCGTCTCGAGGTTATTGTCTTCCGAATAAGCGAAAACGTGGAGGCCCTTGGGGAACAGCTCGTAGGAGCAGGTGTCATTCTCGTAGCGCTCCATCACATCCGCCTCCACTCGCATCTTGAGGTTACCATTCCTCGTCTGCACCATAAAAAGGCTGTCAACCGTCTGGAGTGGGGTTTCCTCAAGGTCGAGACGAGCCGCCTCGGAGAGTTTCTTGTTACAGGAATATACGACGAAAGCAACCGCTGACGCGGTTGCAATCATCTTCAAAGTATGTACAAGGTGTCTCAACCTTTTTATTACTTCTGGGTTCTGACTGTCGTTGTGGCGTGCATTCCACCGCAGTTGACAGTGTAGGACTGTCCGTCGACGATGTCATACATGAACGCCTCGGCCTTCTGGGGATAATAGACGCTGTAGGATCCGATGAGCTTGTTGCAGTCGGAGGCGAGAGACTCGTCGGCTGCCTTGGCCTTCTGGAGATAATCAACAGCTACCCAGTAATTAGCCCTTCTTTCGACCTCGTTTCCGCCGCAACGGACAGATCCCCAAAGGGTTCCGATAAGGTAGTAAGCCTTGCCCTGGTTGGCGGGATCAAGCTCCGCAGCCTTCCTGGCCGCCTCAAAAGCCTTGCCGTTCATTCCGTTCTTGGTGCAGAAGGTAGCGAGCTCAAGCTGATAGTTGGCCTTGGTCTGGCTGTCGAGATCCGGGAATGCGAGCGCCTCCTCGAGATAGTTCACCGCTGTGGTGTTCTCGTCCTGCGCGGCGTGGAGCTTATAAAGATAATAAGCGGAAGCCGCTGAAGGCTCGTTGGCGTGCATCTTGGTCACAGACTTCAGGAAGAGGTCGTTGTTCTGGCATCCTTCGGTGTTGCCCATCATCTTGACGATGTTGGTCACGAGCTCGATATTGTCAGGATCAGCCTCGTAGCGGGGGGTGAACAGGGCGATAAGGTTGTCGCAGCTGGCCACCTGGCTGGTGATGAACAAGCCCTCGATGTCGGATTTGGTTTTTGTGACCTCTTCGGTCTGCTCGGCCTTTCCTATCAGGGAAATAGCGTTCTGATAAGTGTTGATAACCGCCTCAGCGTCAAGCTTGCTATCCTTGTACATCTCGATAGCCGAGTTCAGCTGGAGAAGAAGGAGGCTGGGCTTGGTCTTTTCCTTATTGGCTTCCACAATGGCGCTGAGCCCCTCATAAAGAAGCTTGGGATCTTTATAGAACTGGGTCATGTACTGTCCCTTTGTGTTCATAGCCGCGACGGCGTAGTTGGGATAGTACTCAGCCCTGAGATCATTCAGCATGAGGAGGGAGTCGACCAGAGCGGCGCGGGCGGCCGGATCTTTTGTCTTGTTTATCTCCTTGCCAAGCAGGGTCATACCGTTAAGAAGCATGTTCTGGCTGGCGGTAGGAGGGCAAAGCTTCATGGCTTTCCTCCAGTTAGGAAGGGCGTCGTCATAATTCTTCGCTTTGTAATACTCCTGGTAATAAGACAGATACTTAATGCATTCGTCTTTGTTCGGACCGAACTTGTCCTGCGCGGAAATATTCATTCCGAGCGTCATGGCGAAAGCCATCATTACAAGAGTAAACTTCTTCATGGTCTTTCCGTTTTATATTCGTTTATTTTATTCGTATCTCTGTTTGATGAACCAGATGTCGTGCACGTTCAACCCAATGTTGAAATTAATGTATCTTTCCCTAATCAAACTTCCGCTCAACACACCCCTCTGTCCGAGATCAACTCCCAATGTGAGCCCGTTATTGAGCTGGAATACTGGAATGGTAACTCCAAAAGTCAGACCAAAAGCGTCTATGCTTTGTCCATCGATGTTGCAATACGCTTGATCCCAATAAGTTCCGGCCCTATAAGTTATTCTTTTCCAGTTGTATCTTATGTCATTTCTGTTCGGTACATAAGACATTCCGGCCCTGATTGACTGCGCTTTGGACGCGTTGAACGCGACATTGCCGACATTGGCGAAGCCCGTCACCTTATCCATCCCTGTTGATGTCCAGTCTGAACGGAGATAATTAATCTCGGCGGTCCACTTGTCACCTCCCTTGAGGGCAAGACCGAATCCCATCTCTCCGGCAAGACGGACATTTCCTTTGCTGAGTTTTTCAGATTTTGTCCTCGGCGACGGAGTGGAATCGTTGACGGAGGATATCGTCTGAATCTCGAACCTGTCAACTGTCCCCTTCAGATCGGCGGCGAACTCGTACGTGGCTCCAAGCACGACTGAAGCCTTGTCAGACACCGGGAAAGCGTACTGCGTTCCGACTTTGCCGGTGAAAGCCCCGAGAGTCAGGGTGTATCCGCTGCTGATGCTTCTATAAGAAGAGTTGGACATCTGGAATGAATTGTCCTTATGGAGATTACCGAAGATGTACTGGGCCTCTCCTCCTATCGAGAATCCCTTGAACGGGGAAAAACCTCCGCCTATGAATATTTTAGACAAGCCTCCATATCCTTTGACCGTGTTCAGGATGGCTCCTGTCTGGGCAAGGATGTTCTGGTCTGTCTCCCAGGCGGAGATATTGTAGCCAATGTCGCTGTAGGGGGCGAAGCCGGCGTACATCGCGAATGACTTCCAGACCGGAGTGGAAAGCATTATGCTGTTGACGTTGAAGGTGTTGTTTGAACTCCTCATGTCTCCCTGCGCATAGTAACGGTTACCTTGGGCAAGGCTGAAATCAAGCATGAAAGACTGGGGATCCCTTTCCGTTACAGAGGCCGGATTAAGGATGTTGATGTTCCTTTTGTCCCTTGTGGCTATGCCTACTCCTCCCATGCTCCTGTTATAGGCTGTCCCGAATTTGGACAAGTCGCCTACACCGTACATGGAATACGGTGAAAACGCTCCATAAGCCTCGTCTTGAGCGAAAGCCGGAAGCGAACAAAGGATAGCTCCTATTCCGATAAATATGTTTCTAACCGTTCTTCTGAACATAATCGTCAGCGATTAAAGCCAACCCCATCAACACAAGGTTACAGACTACAAAGATGGAGTTTTTCATTCTTTTTGCAAAATATAAAGCGTCCCCACCGGTAAAAACAGCGGTTTTTTGCGGAAAACGGGACAAGTAACCCTGTATTTCAAACATTATGCCGCCAATCACCCCAGATTCTATCGAAGAGACAATGGAATCCCCTGTCTCCTTGACATTTGACGGTGTGTCAACCAGTGGAAGGCTTCTGGAATATCTGTTAAGAGCTTTGAACCTGGTGCGGCATCCAGGGGATATGTTTCCTCCCTCGTAGCGGCCGTCAACGTCTATCAGGTCCACCGTCAGAGTGGTACCGAAATCAAATACAATGCTTCCGTTTCCGTTGAAAAGATACCTCGCGGCAATTATTGAAGCTACCCTGTCTGGGGTTATATATTCGGGAATATTATTGGAAACAGCTGTGTCTGTGTGATTTCTGTCCAGAACGATAAGCTTTCCACATATTCCTTCAAGACGCTCCTCCTCTGGCTTGCCAATTTCAATGGAAGATGAAATGACCATCACCGAAGGCTTCTCCTTACTTACAAGGGAATCGATGAATTCGAACATCTTCTCCCCTTGATAGCGGAAGGTCTTGCCGAGAGTCATCCCATCAGACCAAGCTGCCTTCAAAGCGGTGTTTCCTATCTCTATCAATAAATTAGCCATCTGATTTTTCTTATTAACTCAGTTTCTGAAGAACACCAAGGGCCGCGGGAAGAGAGTCTATTCCCCTTGTGACAATCTTGAGCTTACCCTCGGTCTGCTTGAGATTGAACAACTTATCATACGTTCCCACTTTCTTCAATATTTCAGAAAACACCTTGGTCTTGTAGTACGGGGACATCTGGTTCGAAATGAAGAACATTATCATCATGCCGTTTTTGATGATGATCTTCTCAAAGCCGAGCCGTTCACCTAAATTCCTGATCTTCACCACATCAAAAAGGTTCTCCGCCTCGATGGGAAGCGCTCCGAAACGGTCCGTCAAACTATCCCTGAATCTCTCTATATCCTTGTTTTGCGAGATGTTGTCAAGCTGTTTGTATATCCTTATCTTCTCCGCTGTTATGTCAATGTAGGAATCCGGAATCATGGCCAACTGGTCTGTCTCTATCGAGCAATCGGCCGTGAAGGTTTCATCAATCTTTCTGGAGGACATACCTGTCTCTACCCCAAGTTCCTCCATTGCTTCGGCAAGGATTTTCTGGTAGGTCTCATATCCCATGTCCATGATAAAACCACTCTGCTCCGCGCCGAGCAGGTTTCCAGCTCCTCGGATGTCCAGATCCTGCATCGCTATGTTGAATCCGCTTCCAAGATCGGAAAACTCCTCAATGGCTTTGAGCCTCCTTCTGGCATCCTCTGTTATGGAGACAAGAGGAGGGACAATAAGATAGCAGAAGGCCTTCTTGTTCGAGCGTCCTACCCTTCCACGGAGCTGATGAAGGTCGCTCAGGCCGATGTTCTGGGCCTGATTTATTATTATTGTGTTGGCATTCGGAATATCCAGCCCATTCTCTATTATCGTGGTACAGAGCAGCATGTCGTAGTCGCCACGGATGAAATCAAGCATCCTGTTCTCAAGCTCCTTCGGCTCCATCTGCCCGTGGGCCACGCATATTTTCATGTCCGGAACAAGCCGGTGGATAATCTCGTATATTGACGGAAGTTCCTCTACCTTATTGTGAAGGAAGAATATCTGGCCGCCTCTGGACAACTCGTAATTAATAATGCTCTTTACTTCTTCCTCATTAAACAAGATTATCTCCGTCTGGGTAGGAATCCTGTTGGGGGGCGGGGTGTTTATTATGGACAGGTCCCTGGCTCCAAGAAGGGAGAACTGAAGGGTCCTCGGGATAGGGGTAGCTGTCAGGGTAAGGGTATCAACTGATGACTTTATTTGCCTGAGCTTTTCTTTCGCGGAGACTCCAAATTTTTGTTCCTCATCTATTATCAATAGGCCCAAGTCTTTGAATTCGAACCCTTTCCCAAGCATCTTATGGGTTCCGATCACTATGTCCAGGGTACCTTCTTTCAGGCGGCTCTTTATTTCATTTACCTGCTTAGCCGTCCTCAACCTGCTGATATAGTCTATTGAACAAGGAAAATCCTTGAGACGAGAAGAGAAGGTCGTGAAATGCTGCAGCGCCAAAATAGTCGTAGGGACAAGCAGTGCCACCTGTTTTCCATCACATACGGCTTTGAATGCCGCGCGGATGGCTATCTCTGTCTTTCCGAAACCGACATCCCCGCAGATGAGCCTGTCCATCGGACTTGGATCTTCCATATCCCTTTTTACAGCCTTTGTGGCAGTCTCCTGGTCAGGAGTGTCCTCGTACATGAAAGAAGACTCAAGTTCTTCCTGAAGATAACTGTCAGGAGAGAAAGCGAATCCTTTGGAGGCTTTGCGTTTGGCGTAAAGCTGGATGAGATCCTTGGCGATATCCTTTATCCTGGATTTGGCGCTAGTCTTGAGTGTCTGCCAAGATTTGGATCCCAATTTGTTGATCTTCGGAGGCTCGCCATCCTTGGAGCGAAATCTGGAAATCTTATTGAGAGAATGAACCGACACAAAGACCACATCCCCGTCCTTGTACATAAGTTTCACAACCTCATGCATCCTTCCCTTGTCATCCCTCATCCTTACCAAACCGCCGAAAACACCGACTCCATGATCGATGTGGACAACGTAGTCGCCAATGTTGAAAGCCGTCAAATCATTGAGAGTCAACTGCTCACTCTTTTCGACGGTTCGTCTTACGCTGACTCTGTGGAAACGGTCGAATATCTCATGATCCGAATAGCAGCAGATCTTATCCTCATTGTCAATAAATCCGGCATGGATATTCTTCCCCTGCACGAACTCCGGCACAAGTCCTTTATTGTCCCGAAGAATAGACTCAAGACGCTCTATCTGGGAACGCTTTTCTCCGAATATGTAGACTTTGTAACCACGCTCAATGTTGTTGGCTATGTCGGAGGAAAGCAGCTCGAAGTTCTTATTGAAAACTGGCTGGGGAGATATGTTGAATTTTATGACTTCATCATTGTCAACCTCAAGCGGGACATCCAGAAAAACCTTCTTGAAAGGCTCAAGTTCCTTGAAAAAGTCCTCCCTGCGATACATGTCGGAGGAATCCGCCCAGATGACAGTCCCTTTCGGGAAAAAATCTTTAACGCTAGCGGAACCAGATTCAGCCTCATCGTCAGAAAGATCCGGAAATATTTCTATTTCAGTTCTTTCCTCTTTTGAAAGCTGGGTGTTGCAGTCAAATACATGTATTTTCTCAATCTCGTCTCCAAAAAATGAAAGACGAAAAGGATAGTTGAATGAATATGAGAAAACATCAATTATGGATCCCCTTATCGAGAATTGTCCTGGAGCGGAGACAAAATCAACCTTTTCGAATCCCTGATTGAAAAGAATCTCCTTTATCTTCTCGTGGGAAATATCCATTCCGGTGGACACTTTAAGAATGGATTTCTCTATGTTGTTCGCCGCAATGGTTTTCTCTTTCAAAGCATCAGGATAAGTCACTATGAAGAGCCTTCCGGAATTGTCGCTGTTTGAAAGTATTTTTCCTATAGCAGATGTTCTCTGGACACTTACAGATGACTTGAAATTACTCTTCTCAACAACCTTTCCGTTGTCCGGGAGAAAGAAAACTATATCTCCTTCCACAAGACCGTAAAGATCAGAAGCGCAGTATTCAGCGCTCTCTTTGTCCGGAAGTATGACAACATGGGTTCCTGATGTGGCGGCCTGGCTGAGCACGAACCATCTCGCGGAAAGAAACAGTCCCTTGCAATAAACTTCCTTTCTTTCCGACATACCGGAAACAAGTCCGGCTACAGTTTTTCTACTTATCAACATCAATGGTCAAAAGCGTGTTGAAAACATGTTGAAACTTCTGTTGAAAGACTTCTCGTCTTTGTTTGTATATGGATTATGGAAGTTTTCCAACAGTTTGTGAAAACAATAACTCAAGTTAAATATTACTGTTTTAACTATATAAATAATTGATTCCTAAATACTTAATATAGTTATCAACATTTCAACAACTAATACAAAACCATCAAATCTTATAAAAAATATCAATATATTTGTATCTGATAATTGAATTCCTGATGACAGATTTCAATCCTCGCGACACAAACGCTGACAAAGATAAGGATTTGGACGGAATAATCCGCCCGAGGGAACTTGAAGATTTCACCGGCCAGAAGGAGATAGTATCTAATCTCAATGTCTACATCAAAGCGGCCAGGATGAGGGGAGAAGCGCTCGACCATGTGCTTTTCCACGGTCCTCCCGGCTTGGGCAAGACAACACTCGCCCATATTATAGCCAATGAGATGGGAGTGAACATGAAGGTTACTTCCGGTCCTGTTCTCAACAAACCGGGTGACCTTGCGGGTCTCCTTACTTCCCTTGAGACCGGAGACGTCTTGTTTATTGATGAGATCCACCGCCTGTCTCCAGAAGTGGAGGAATACCTTTACTCAGCCATGGAGGATTATGTGATAGACATCATGATAGATAAAGGTCCAGGAGCCAGATCTGTCAGGATATCCCTCAATCCTTTTACCCTCGTCGGGGCCACCACAAGGAGCGGACTTCTTACCGCACCTCTCAGGGAAAGATTCGGAATAACTTGTCCTCTTGAATATTACGACACCTCCGACCTTGTCAAGATAGTTGTCAGAAGCGCGAGGATCCTTGGTGTCACCATCGATGATGAGGCTTCAAGGGAAGTGGCTCTCAGAAGCCGTGGTACTCCCCGTATAGCCAATGCTCTCCTGAAAAGAGTGCGTGACTTCGCGCAGGTGATGGGTGACGGGCACATAGATATTGACATGGCCAGATACGCCCTGAACAAGCTTAAGATCGACACAAGGGGGCTTGATCTGATAGACAATAAGATATTGAGAACAATAATAACAACCTTCAAGGGAGGTCCTGTCGGGGCAAACACTATAGCTACCGCGATAAGTGAGGATCAAGGCACTTACGAGGAAGTTTACGAGCCTTTCCTTATCAAGGAAGGATTCATAGTGCGTACCCAAAGGGGAAGGATTGCCACCGAAATGGCTTACCGTCACCTTGGTCTCGATGCCGAGCTTGAAGCTAACAGAACCGATAATGGCACGTTGTTTTAGAATACTGGTAACAATCTTGGCGGTTGTTATTCCACTGGAGGCTTATTGCTGCACTTCTGTCATAATTTCAGGAAAAGCGAGGACTGACGGTCGTCCGGTCATGCTGAAGCACAGGGACACTGGAGAATTGAACAATCTTATCCAATGGTTCCGGGGACCGAAGTATGACTTCATCGGACTGGTTAACTCTTCCTCTAAAGGAGGTGAGGTTTGGTCCGGACATAATTCCGCGGGATTCTGCATAATGAACACCGCTACCTATGATCTTAAAAACGACGATGTTCCATTCAGTGAGATGGATCAGGAAGGAGTCTTGATGTACAAGGCTCTCGGGGAATGCGGAAGCGTTGCTGATTTCGAGAAAATGCTTGAATCCTTGCCTAAACCATGGGGGGTGGAAGCTAATTTCGGAATTATAGATTCTGAAGGGGAAGCTGTTTATTATGAGGTAAATAACTATTCTTTCAAGAAATATGACGTGTCCCAGGAACCGGGAGGATACATGGTTGTGACCAATTTCACGAGAAGCGGTCGTCCGGAAGAAAGAAAAGGAGTTGACAGATTCGAGAAGGCCAGTCTCATAATGGAAGGTCTCGAAGTGGCTGAAGTGAGTCATATTGAGTTATTCAATGCCATCTCACGCTCTGGAAAGCCAATAGTAAGGGATATTTCCGCCTCCGCGATGGTGTTCGAGGGAGTGGCACCTGGTGAGGATCCTGATTTGACAGTGGCTTGGACTATTCTTGGATGCCCAACTACCTGCGTTTATATTCCTGTCAAGGTTTTCAACAGCGATCATATTCCTTCCTACATGAAGAATAAAAAGGGAAGCGAAGAGGCGCAGATTTGCTCCCAGTCATTGGTAATTAAAGGAATATACGGTTATGAGAAAGGATGCTCCCAGGAATGTGCCCAGGTGGAGAAGTTTATAGATAACAGATTTAAAAAGAGCATATCAGCTTCCGGATACGACCGTTTTGCCCGTAAAGTTTATAGGAAATATAAGATGTTGTATCTCCGTAAACTGCCGAAAGTGGTGTCTTGAATTGTTTTATACGATAAAATTCATTAAAATTGCAGACTGTTTAGTTCAGCAGCAATCATTAACAACTAAGATATGGCCGAAAAATTAATCTCAAAGATCCCCGACGGACCCTTGGCGGAAAAATGGACCAAGCGTAAGTCGGAGCTTCGTCTCGTTAACCCGAACAATAGAAGAAAACTTGAGATCATCGTAGTTGGTACCGGATTGGGAGGAGCCTCCGCGGCCGCTTCCCTCGGTGAGCTTGGCTACAATGTCAAAGTTTTCTGTATCAGCGACTCCCCAAGAAGGGCCCACTCGATTGCCGCCCAGGGAGGTATCAATGCCGCAAAGAATTATCAGAACGACAATGACGCTGTGTATCGCCTTTTCTATGATACTATCAAGGGAGGTGATTACCGTAGCCGCGAGGCTAACGTGTATCGTCTTGCCGAGGTTAGCGCGGCCATCATCGACCAGTGTGTGGCTCAAGGAGTTCCTTTTGCCAGGGAATATGGCGGATATCTCGCCAACCGTTCTTTCGGTGGTGTCCAGGTGAGCCGTACATTCTATGCGAGGGGACAAACCGGACAGCAGCTTCTTCTCGGAGCTTACGCTGCTCTCAATCGTCAGGTAGCTGCCGGAACAGTGACAAGCTATCCCCGTCATGAGATGCTCGACCTTGTCATCATAAATGGCCAGGCGAAGGGTATCATCGCTCGTAACCTTGTGACCGGTAAGCTTGAGAGATTTGGCGCTCATGCTGTTGTGATAGCCACCGGAGGATATGGAAATACCTATTTCCTCTCCACCAACGCCATGAACAGCAACGGTTCCGCGGCATGGCAGTGCTACAAGAAAGGCGCTTATTTCGCCAATCCTTGCTTCGCCCAGATCCACCCGACTTGTATTCCGGTCCACGGTGAGCAGCAGTGCAAACTGACCTTGATGTCAGAATCTCTCCGTAACGACGGCCGTATCTGGGTTCCGAAGAAGATGGAGGATGTTATGAAACTTCGCAAGAAGGAGATAAAGCCTTCACAGATCCCTGAAGAAGATCGTGACTACTATCTCGAGCGCCGTTATCCGGCTTTCGGTAACCTGGTCCCGAGAGACGTGGCTTCCCGCGCCGCTAAGGAAAGGTGTGATGCTGGATTCGGTGTCAACGAGACAGGTCTCGCGGTGTTCCTTGATTTTTCAGACGCTATCAAGAGACTTGGCCACCAGAGGGTACAGGAGCGCTACGGCAACCTCTTTGACATGTATTACAAGATCAATAACGTCAGCCCTTGGGAAGAGCCTATGATGATCTATCCGGCAATCCACTACACCATGGGTGGAATCTGGGTTGACTATGATCTCCAGACCACTATCCCTGGCCTGTACGCTATCGGAGAGGCCAACTTCTCAGATCACGGTGGAAACCGCCTTGGAGCTTCCGCCCTCATGCAGGGTCTTGCTGACGGTTATTTCGTGCTTCCTGTCACCATAGCCGACTACCTGTCGAACAAATTCGCCGAGCCCAAGACCGACATCAACGATCCCGCCTTCGACGAGGCTGAGAAGGCTGTCCAGGCCAGGATTGACAAACTTTTCTCCATCAAGGGAAAGATTCCTGTCGACGTGCTCCACAAGAAACTTGGAAACATAATGTGGGAATATGTCGGTATGGCTCGTAGTGAGGAAGGCCTGAAGAAGGCAATCACTGAAATCAAGGAACTCAAGAAAGAGTTCTATGAGAGCGTTTGTGTGCCTGGCGAGCAAAACCAGTTCAACCAGGAACTTGAGAAAGCGTTGAGGCTTGAGGACTTCTTCGAGATCGGAGAGCTGATGGCCCGTGACGCCCTTAACAGGAACGAGTCCTGCGGCGGTCATTTCCGCGTTGAAAGCCAGACAGAGGAAGGTGAGGCCAAGAGGGATGACGCCAATTACATGTATGTCGCCGCTTGGGAATACAAAGGAGAGGACAAAGAGCCTGAACTCCACAAAGAACCCCTCAAGTACGAGTTTATCGAAGTCAAAACCAGAAACTACAAAGAATAACCGGATATGGATTTCAATCTTAAGATATGGCGTCAAAAGAACGCCCATGAAAAAGGTCATTTCGAGACCTATCACATCTCTGGAATTGAGGAGGATGCCTCTTTCCTCGAGATGCTAGACATTCTTAATGAGCAACTTATCCGGGAAGGCAATGATCCGGTGGCTGTTGATAGAGGCTGTCAGAGCAGCGGTCCCGTGTCTTTCGACCATGATTGCCGTGAGGGTATCTGCGGAGCCTGCTCCCTGTACATAGACGGTCGCGCGCATGGTCCGGATGATCATGTGACTACCTGCCAGCTTTTCATGCGTCATTTCAAGGATGGAGCCACAATCACTGTTGAGCCTTTCAGAAGCCCGGCATTCCCTATCATCAAGGATTTGGTTGTGGATCGCAGCGCTTTTGACAAGATTCTGCAGGCCGGAGGATTCATTTCGGTCCGTACCGGAGCGGCACAGGATGGAAACACTATCCTTATTCCTCATGAGGATGCCGAAAAGAGTATGGATGCGGCGGCTTGTGTCGGATGCGGAGCCTGTGTAGCTACTTGCAAGAACGGTTCTGCCATGCTGTTCGTGGCCGCAAGGGTAAGTTCTCTTGCCTTGCTTCCTCAGGGTCGTCCAGAAGCTGCCAGAAGAGCAAAGAATATGGTGGCCAAGATGGAAGAGCTCGGTTTCGGTGGTTGCACCAATACCCGCGCCTGCGAGATGGAGTGCCCTAAGGGAATATCAATCGAGCATATCGCCCGCCTGAACAGGGAATTCCTTAAGGCTAAGTTTAGAGATTAAACTCAACCTCAAATCTCAAGTATGACACTCGATGAAGCGATAGCCCCGATGGCTATCGCTTCTTTTTTGATGTTATCAGCAATCCTCCAACTGACAAAACGAGAAGCAGGTAGAGCAAAATAGAGGAAGCCATTGAGATGTTGGATCCGGTCTTATATGAAGGAGGATCCATTCTCATGGTTATGGTATGCGTTCCTCGTGGAAGAATAAGACCCCTCAATGTCCAATCAACCCTGAAGATATCCAATTCCTTTTCATCATCTAATTTGGCTGTCCATCCTATCGGATAATAGATCTCGCTCAGGACAGCTGCTCTTTTATAGGAAGCGTGGTACTGATACTTAAGCTCGTTAGGAGCATAAGAAACAAGTGATATCCAATCGTTTTCGTTATTTGTTGTGGGTATTTCAATATCCTTGAAATCAGGACCGAGAACGGCTGTGGTATGAAGGTCATATTGTCCTATTAATGACAATTCCTCATCAGGACTATTTGCAACAACGCTATTTTCCACAAACCAGGCATTTCCCATTGCCCTTGGATTTGTGAGAGGCGGCCTTTCATAGTTGAAAATGAAGTATTTAGTGTTCAGCATGTCCAGAATAGGAATCTGGACTTCTTTCAGATTATTCAAATAATCAATAAAAGTAGATGAAGATATAACAACGTCAGACAGTATTTTGAGTTCATTTTTCAGATAATGTTTGATCAAGTCATCATATCTTTGAAGTTTTGCGGCGCTGTAACCTCCGATACTCTTGTTGTAATAGCTCATTCTTGAATCATTGAAAGTGTTCAATGTCGTAAGATCGGCTATTCTGAAAGAAGGGTTTTTATCTTCCGCCAGTTTCTTCTCAACAGGCGTTGGAGCGAAAGTGTTGTGATAGTCTCTTGGATTCTTGAAATGGCTGGAGTTGAGGTATCTGTTTCCGACACCTAACATATTAACCAAGACAAGCGCGCAAATCACTGTTGAAGCTATTCTCTTGTCTTTATTGCCAGCTTTTGTCCTATACGCCCACAATAAAGCCAGAAAAGACGCGCTTACGAATATTAGAGATAATAAGGCATCTTTTTGAAGAAGCGCTTTGCGGTCATGTGTTAAAGCTTTGACATACAGATCGGAAAGAGAAGAATCCAATGAGGATTTGAAGTCCCCGGCTATTCCAGGGAATAATGTGAATATCAAGCAAAAGCCTCCGATGACAGCAAAAACACCGCTACAGACTTTCTTGAATCTATTTTTTTCCACATCTCCTTTCATTATCTTGTCCAGAGTAATGAAAGCAAGCATCGGCAAGACTATCTGGAGGATAACAAGCGACATTGAGACAGCTCTGAATTTATTATAGAAAGGCACATGGTCATGGAAGAACCTGGTAAAAGCCATTAAGTTACTGCCAAGCGCCAGAATAATTGAAAGGATCGCGGCAGCGAGCATCCACCATTTGTTTTTCCCATCAGCGAGGAAAAGGCCAAGGATAAACAGGAAAACGGTTATCACTCCCACATACATTGGTCCGGCGGTGCTTGGTTGAGGACCCCAGTATGTGGGCTGGTTTTTCAATTGTTTCCTGTAATTAGCCGCATTTGATTTTTTTACAAGTCCGGCCACTTTCGATTTTTCGGATAATGATCCTGAAGTGGCGCCTCCATTGAAATTTGGAATGATAAGATTAGGAAGCTCCTCCCAACCATAAGACCATGTTGTGGAGTACTTTATAGAAAGTCCATCCTTATTGCCGTCACTTAATTCTGAGCCACCCCTGTTTGTGTAGGATGTATATTCCCACATAGGTACCAGTTCACAAGCATTTGTCGCGATTCCTGCGGCTCCTGTAAAGAGCAATAAAGCAGATGCTGTAAGGAATCTTCCCCAAAGGGATTTAAGTCTCTCTTTAGAAACACAAAGCCAAACAATTTGCCCGATCGCGAAACAAATGACTATGAGCGCGAGATACCAAGTGATCTGAACATGGTTGGCTTTTATCTGGAAAGCAAGAGCGAACCCAAACAGGACAGCACCTAATATTGTGTGTGGCAACCATTTCCGCCATCCGGAAGCGGAAGTATCCAAAGCTTTTTTGAAAGTGAAAACAAGTGCGGCCAAAACCCATGGGGCAAAAGCCAACGCCCTTATTTTAGTATTATGCCCTACCTGGATTATTTGAAGGTTGTATGAGCAGAAAGTGATAGCTACAGCTCCGCCCACAGCCAAAATAGGATCGACTCCAAGCGATAGCATAAGCAGGAATGCTCCTAATAGTGATATTATCAGGGTACTTGCCGGAGTTCTGTCTTGCTGGATGATTGTCTTGAAAACTGGTCTTGTCAAATCCTTCTCGGTGTTGCCAGTTATTATCATCGTAGGCATTCCGCTGAACATTGATCCTGTCCATGCGGTCTTGTCTTTCGGATGATTTTTATCCCAGACATAAGCCTCTCGGCTCATTCCTTGGTATCCAACATTATCTACCGCGTTGACTACCTTTCCTTTAAAGGTTTGTTCAGGGACAAATCCCAACGCTATAACGATCAAAGCCGCGACACATGCGGCGAGAATCTTGATCCTTTTTGTCTTATTCTTTTCCATTATAGCAAATATATAAGAAATAAGACAAAGTTTTTCATATTTAAGAAATAAATATAGCTAGAGGAAATTCATAGTCCAACTAATAGTGGGCATTCTTATTTTACCACAGGAAATTGTTGAAAGGATAGCGTCCGGCGTGGATCTCGGCGACCATCTTGTAGATGTCATTTCGTAATTTTTCGATATTTGTCTTATTAATGGCCGACATGAAGATGCACGGTGTCTTCTCCTGGGCTAGCCAAGTGTTCTTCAGATCTTCCAAAGTCCTGTTTTCCTTGCTTTTAGGAGTAAGAGAGAATTCGTCGTATTCTTCGTATTGATAAGCATCTATCTTATTGAATATCACGTATACTGGCTTATTTGCCGCTCCGATTTCCCGTAGGGTTTTTTCCACCACTTCCATCTGCTCCTCGAACCCAGGATGTGATATGTCCACAACGTGTAAAAGAATATCAGCTTCACGAACCTCGTCCAAGGTGCTCTTGAAAGCCTCCACCAATTGCGTTGGAAGTTTGCGGATAAAACCAACAGTGTCGCTTAGCAAGAAAGGTACGTTTTCTATGACGACTTTTCTGACCGTTGTGTCAAGTGTCGCGAATAGCTTGTTTTCGGCGAAAACGTCAGATTTTGCCAGCAAGTTCATAATTGTACTTTTACCGACATTTGTGTACCCGACGAGAGATAGCCTTACCATTGAACCTCTATTGCTTCTTTGAGTGGCCATCTGCCGATCAACCTTCTTCAGCTGCTCTTTCAATTTCGAGATCCTTTCCTTGACTATTCGCCGGTCAATTTCTATCTGGGTCTCACCCATTCCGCCTCGTGTACCCATTCCTCCTCTCTGTCTCTCGAGGTGGGTCCACATTCCTGCCAGTCGAGGAAGCATGTAGTTGTACCTGGCCAACTCTACCTGCATCTTCGCATAGGAGGTTTTAGCTCTTTGGGCGAATATCTCAAGAATAAGGCTCGTTCTGTCGATAACGGGGGCGGTCTTGATCACTTTCTCGATGTTCCTCTGCTGCATTCCTGTCAGCTCGTCATCGAAAATCACATACGTGATCTGATTTTCTTCGCAAAAGTCAGCTATTTCCTGTAGCTTGCCACTCCTGATATATGTGGCCTTTTCTGGTTTATCCAATCGTTGGACAAACTTCTTATCTCCTATCGCGCCGGCCGTTTCAGCAAGGAACTCGAGCTCGTCAAGGTATTCCAACACTTTACGCTCATCCTCTCCTTGTCTGATAATTCCGACAAATACAGCTTTCTCTGTTCTTTCTTCTTTTGTCATTCTTTATATTATGTCATTCTGAACACCACAATGTCATTCTGAACGAAGTGAAGAATCTTATCAAAAAAAGGCCATCCGGTTGGGGACGGCCTTTCTGTCTTTCTGTCCGCCGTTAGCGGAGCTGGAAGATCACAGGGAAGGTGTAGGTCACCTTCACGGCGCGGTCACGCTGCTTGCCGGGCTTCCATTTCGGAGAGCTCTGGACAACACGGACAGCCTCCTTGTCAAGAGAGGAATCAACACCTCTGAGGACCTTCACGTTGGTCACTGAACCGTCCTTCTCGACCGTGAACTGAAGGGTTACACGGCCCTGGACACCGTTCTCCTTTGCGATTTCAGGATAAACCAGCTTGGAGTTGACCCACTTGGAAAACTCGTTGGCATCTCCACCGTTGAATGAAGGCTTCTCTTCCACGAGCTGGAAAGGAATCGCCTCTTCCTCAACGACTTCCTCTTTGACTTCCTCAACATAGTCCATGATCTCAACACCGAGGTTGGCGTCATCCTCAAGGCTCATGAAGTTGTCTTCCACCTTGATGTCATCCTCGACGATGTCGATCTGGTCTGACAGGACAGGGATCTGAGGGGCCTCGGGCGGCGGGGGAGGGGTCTCCTGGGTGATAGGAACCATTTCCTCGACTTCCACAACCTCTTGGTCTGTGTCGAACATTGCCACGGTCTTCTCTTTCGTTCCGTAGGAGAAAGCTCCCCAAACGATGAGCAGAGCAGCGACCAGTCCGATCTCTGTAAAGATCAGCCTCCTGTTCTCAAGATTGGCTTTTTCGGTTTTCTTAACTTCCATATTCAGTGAGTTTATTCGTCTACAATAGGCTTCCAAAGTTAGAAATAATAATTTTCATTTCAAACTTTTTAAATTAATAGTTGTAGATTTGTGCAAACTTTTGCAAACATCATGCTATGATAAGGTATTACAATGAGGACGTAAAGTTCGTTTTGAAAGATAAGTTGGCCAACAACAGGTGGTTGAAGATGGTCGCCGGCAGCGAAATCCGAACTATTGGCGACATCAACATTATTTTTTGTTCTGACAACTATATTCTCGACGTGAATATGCGCTACCTTCAGCATGATTATTTCACGGACATCATTACTTTTGATTATTGTGAGGGAAAGACTCTTTCAGGGGATCTTTTCATCAGTATTGACTCTGTCAAGGAAAACGCCCTGGAGTATGGAGTTGAGTTCGATGAGGAGCTTCACCGTGTAATGGTCCACGGAATCCTCCACCTGATCGGTTATGATGATCACACGCCGGAGGAAGAGAAGACTATTCATGAAAAAGAAGACTATTACCTCAAATTAAGAAATATCGCCTGAACTGATGCAAGGTGTTTATGACATAATCGTTGTCGGGGGAGGGCATGCCGGATCGGAGGCCGCTATCGCCGCCGCCAACCTTGGCTGTTCTGTCTTGCTCCTTAATGCTGATCTCAGGAGTTTCGCCAGGATGTCTTGCAATCCAGCGGTGGGTGGTATCGCCAAGGGTCAGATCGTTCGTGAGATCGACGCGCTGGGCGGAATGATGGGCCTTGTCACTGATGCCTCCACTCTTCAGTTTAGGATGCTTAATCGCTCAAAGGGCCCGGCGATGTGGAGTCCGAGGGCGCAGTGCGATAAACAGGCCTTTTCCCTACGCTGGAGACAAATTCTCGAAAGTCATTGTAAATTAGATATTTACGCCGATTTTGCCAATTTATTCGTCTTTGAGAATTCAAAAATCGTCGGCGTCCGTACAACCACCGGGGCATTTTTCAAGTCTCAAGCGGTTATTTTGACTGCTGGCACCTTTCTTGGGGGCAAACTTTTTATCGGGCGCACTACTTTTGAAGGTGGACGAATCGGCGAGCTCTCTTCTCATGGTCTGACCGAGCAGCTGGTCAGCTTGGGACTTCGGGCAGGAAGAATGAAGACAGGGACTCCTCCTCGAATCGATATTTCCTCTGTCGACACTTCCAAATTACTTCTTCAACTTGGGGACCCCGTCCCATCGAGATTTTCTTATCTTGACAGGCCTTCTTCTATTCAAGGAGGGGAGTCGCAGATGCCTTGCTTTATTCTTCACACGAATTCCAAAGTCCATGAGATTTTGCGTTCCGGGTTCAAAGATTCTCCGCTACTCAATGGTCTGATCACAGGTCGCGGACCGAGGTATTGCCCGAGTATAGAAGATAAGTTAAGGGTGTTCCCGGAGAATGATGCCCACCAGCTTTTCCTCGAGCCCGAGGGGAGGTCGACTAATGAATATTACCTCCAAGGTTTCTCCTCTTCGCTTCCTCTTCAGACGCAACTCGACGCGCTGCATGCGATAGAGGGCTTGGAATCGGCAAAGATATTCAAGCCAGCTTATGCTGTGGAATATGATTATTTCGATCCAACCCAGCTGAAGGCTACTCTTGAGTTAAAAGACATCGAGAATTTGTACTTCGCGGGTCAAGTTAATGGAACAACCGGCTATGAGGAGGCTGCTGCCCAAGGGCTGATGGCGGGGATTAATGCGGCTTTGAAAGTCCAGGGTAGGGAACCATTTATTCTCAGAAGGGATGAGGCTTATATTGGAGTATTGATTGACGACTTGATCACTAAAGGTGTGGATGAGCCGTATCGAATGTTCACGTCAAGGGCTGAATATCGGATTCTTTTGAGGCAGGATAATGCTGATTTCCGTCTCACGGAAAAATCTTTCAATCTTGGTCTTGCCTCTTCCGAGCGTTACAATAAAATGCTCTCCAAGCGCTCTCAGGTGGATGTTTTGTCGGAAGAGTGTTACAATACCAAGGTTAAGAAGGAGCTTGTCAATCCGTATTTGGAGTCTTGTGGATCCACGCCTTTGACGGATTCGAAGAAGGTTGCTGATCTTGCTTCACGTCCGGAGATTTCTTTGTCGGAAATATTAAAAATTGTTCCACGTGGAACAATTTATCCCCAAGAGGTGATTGATGCGGTTGAAATAGAAATAAAATATAAAGGTTATATTGAGCGGGAAAAGGCTGTCGCGGAGAAAATTTCAAGGCTTGAGAACTTAAAGATTCCAGAGGGTTTTGACTTTGATTCAATTTCTGGTCTCTCGATAGAATGCCGTCAGAAATTCAATCGCTATCAGCCTCGCACAATAGCCCAAGCCTCCCGCATTTCCGGAGTTTCCCCCTCCGACATCTCCATACTACTCGTATATTTCGGTCGTTGATATACCTTTAGTATTCCGTTTTTTTGTCGTTATTGCCGGTTGGTGACTATTATAGCCGGTTGGTGGATATTATTGCCGATTGGTGACTATTATTGCCGGTTGGTGAGCGGAGTCGAACCACCGGCCCTTCGACTTCGCTCAGGGACCGGGAACACCGAGTCGAACCACCGGCCCTTCGACTTCGCTCAGGGACCGGGAACACCGAGTCGAACCACCGGCCCTTCGACTTCGCTCAGGGACCGGGAACACCGAGTCGAACCACCGGCCTCATTTTTTATCTTTACGATCCGGTTCTGCTGGAGATGATGTTCTACAAGATAAATTGTGCAAATTCTTTATGTCTTGATTGATTAGCGCTTCCTTTTTAGCCCTGCTCCAACCTTTAACTTGTTGTTCTCTATAGAAAGCGTCATCTATTCTTTGAAATTCTTCGAAATATAGTAACCGAACAGGGAGATGCTTTCTAGTATAATTAGCACCTTCCCCGCTCATATGTTGATTGATTCTTTGTTCTAGATTGTCTGTGCTTCCGACATAATAATGACCGTTGGAACACAATAGGATATACATGAAGCCTTTCATTGTTTTGTTTATTTATTTTATCCGGCCCTTCGACTTCGCTCAGGGACCGGGAACACCGAGCCGAACCACCGGCCCTTCGACTTCGCTCAGGGACCGGAAACATATTCTTAGGGACCGGGAACAAAGCCCTGTTACATCATCTGGAGGGCGGATTTGATAATTTGCTCGACTTTGGCGTTGGGGTTGGCTTTAAGGATGGCCTGGATAGCTTTGTTGACAGCAGGCTTGGCAAAGCCGAGCATGACAAGAGCCCTGGAAGCCTCCTCCACGATCTCACTTCTGCCAGCACCACCGAACAACTCTGAAGAATCAGCACCCTCGCCTTTCACGACCTTGTCCTTAAGCTCAATAATGAGCCTCTGGGCACTCTTCACACCGATGCCTTTCACACTCTTGATCCTGGCCACATCCTCTGAAAGAATCGCCTGCCGAATCTCCTCCGCCGACAAAGAAGAAAGCATCATCCGCGCCGACGCGACACCAATTCCGGACACGCTTATTAGCAACTCGAACAATTCCCTCTCGTCCTTTGTAGCGAACCCGAAATATTCTTCCATGTCTTCCCGGAGGTAATGATAAATGTAGACCTTCACCTCCGTCTTCTCCTGAAGAGCCTGGAAAGTTTGAAGTGAGATCAGAATGCTGTAGCCGATGCCATTATTCTCTAGCACAAGCTCTGCGGGGGAAAGTTCCGCGACGGTTCCTTTGATGTAGTCGATCATGATAGTAGAATTCGCATCAAAGATACAAAATTAACCGAAGCTTTTATTAATTTTGTAAGATAGACAAAGGCTGATTTCAGATGCGGATCCAAGACATAAGAAAGATGTTCCCATCGCTGTCACAAAACGTGTACGGCAAACCGCTCGTATATTTTGATAATGCCGCCACCGCCCAGCGCCCGGAGAGCGTCGTCCGCAAGATGGAGAGTCTTGCGCTCAAGACCAACGCAAACATCCACCGTGCGGTTCATAAACTTGCGGCCGAAGCGACGGAGGAATACGAGAGCACCCGCGACGTTGTCCGGGAATATATTAACGCGCCCTCTCGTGAGGAAATCATATTTACCTCAGGGACAACGGCTTCCATTAATTTAGTCGCATTTTCTTTCGGAGAAGTTTTCGTCGGGGAAGGCGACGAGATCATCGTATCGGAAGAAGAGCACCATTCCAACATAGTCCCGTGGCAGATGCTTTGCCAGCGGAAGCATGCGACACTTAAGGTCCTTGGCATAGACGATGACGGTCGCCTGAAAACCGAAGATCTCGAGACTCTGGTAACGAGCCGCACAAAGCTGGTCGCGGTTACCCATGTATCGAATGTCTTAGGCTTGGTAAACCCTGTAAAAGAAATTGTAAATATTTGTCACTCAAAAGGTTGCCCTGTTTTGGTCGATGGAGCGCAAGGTATTGTCCACCAGAAGGTGGATGTCCAGGATCTCGACTGTGATTTCTACGCTTTCTCCGGCCATAAGATTTATGCGGCCACCGGTACAGGAGTGCTTTACGGAAAGAAGAAATGGCTGGATCAGATGGTCCCTTATCAAGGCGGCGGTGAGATGATCGCCACGGTCAAATTCTCCGGGACCACCTATGCTCCTCTTCCAGGGAAATTCGAGGCCGGCACACAGAACATCAATGCGGTTCCGACGCTGAAGACTGCGATTGAGTTTTTGAAGTTGCTGGAAGATAATGAGTTAAAGAAGGAAATAGGGGCTGTTGAGGAGTGTGTTGAGAGATCCTTCGCTTCGCTCAGTATGACAAACGGGGTGAAGGTCTATGGAGTTCCACGTGGAACACAGGAAAAAGCCCCGATATATTCATTCACCGTCGAAGGAGCCCACCATGAGGATTTGGCGCTGATCCTGGACAAGATGGGAATAGCCGTAAGGTCCGGCCAGATGTGCGCCGAGCCTCTTATGGACAGGTTCGGAGTTACCGGAATGCTGCGGGTTTCCCTTGCTCCATATAATACTCTTGAAGAGATTGAATATTTCACCGAAGCCATCAGCAAAGCGATCAAGATGCTGGTGTAGTTGGATTGGATAAAAGAATAGGAATGAACACATTGCAAGAAGCGAAGAAAGCGGTTGTGGAGGATTTCTCCATGTACGAAGAATGGCTCGACAAGTACGAGTATCTCATCGAGCTCGGAAAGAACCTTGAATCGTACCCCGAGGAGAAGAAAACGGACGATAAGCTGATAAAAGGTTGTCAGTCAAGAGTCTGGCTGGATTCTAAAGTCGAGGACGGCAAATTGTTTTTTACCGCCGACAGCGACGCCATCATCACAAAAGGCATAATATCCTTGTTGATCAGCGTGTATTCCGGTCGCTCTCCGAAGGAGATAGCCGATGATGATTTCGGGTTCATCTCTGAGATAGGATTAAAAGAGAACCTGAGCCCCACGAGGGCCAATGGGCTTGTCTCCATGATCGAAAGGATAAAAGATCTGGCAAAAATGAATATTCAAGCCGAAGATGACGACGTCCTGACCGCGGATGACGCGAAGGCTCTTGCCCCGCTCTACGATAATGTGGTTCTGGCGCTCAAGCAGGTCTATGATCCTGAGATTCCGGTCAATATCTATGATTTGGGACTGATTTATGAGCTTCTGATCAACAAGAGACACGAGGCTTACATCAAAATGACCTTCACGGCTCCGACCTGCCCGATGGCCGACGAAGTTCTTGCCGAAGTAAAGAAAAATGTCGCTGATGTCCCGGGAATAAAGGCCTGTGAAGTGGAACTGACATTCGAACCACCATGGGACCAGTCGATGCTTTCGGAAGAGGCTCGGATAGATCTGGGTCTGGACGGATAAACCTTTATAACCGATAACCACATAACCATGAGAAGAACACTTTTATTACTTGCGTTGATTCCCTGGTTCGCGCTCGGATGCGGGAACAATAAGGAAGTAGACCAGAACATCAACCTGATCATGGAGACAGACATCGGGAATGATGTTGATGACGCTCTTGCCCTGGACTTGCTTTACAAGTACCAGGACGCGGGAATAATCAATCTTCTTGCCATTTGTATCAACAAGGAAGGACCTGCCCCTGCCGAGTTCTCTGACATAATGAACACCTGGTATGGCCATCCGGATATCCCAATTGGCATCATCCGCAAAGGCGCTTTTTGCGAGAACGATGGAGTCAACTACGCCAAAGCGGTTGTCAATCTGAAGGATGACAACGGGAACCAGTTGTTTGCCAGGACATTAAAAGAATATGAATCCCTTCCTGAAGCGGTAGAACTTTACAGGAAAATACTCTCAAAGGCGAAGGATAATTCCGTGACCATCGCCTCCGTGGGCTTCTCAACCAATCTTGCCCGGCTTCTTGAAACTGGACCGGACAGCTACTCCAAACTGGATGGAAAGACCCTTGTCTCGAAAAAAGTCAAACTGCTGGTAACAATGGCGGGACAAATGTCAGACCCGGATTTTCACGAATATAACATACTCCGTGATGTCCCCGCTGCCCAAAAGGTCTTCTCCGAGTGGCCTACACCCATAGTGACATCCCCTTTCGATGTCGGATGCGCGGTCAAGTACCCGGCCACGAGCATTGAGAATGATTTCGGATGGGCGGGACCTCATCCTATGACCGAGGCTTACAAGGCGTATATGCCGATGCCTTATGACAGGGAGACTTGGGATCCGACAGCCGTGCTCTATGCCGTGGAAGGGGACAAATGGTTCTCCGTCTCCGAGCCGGGAGTGATCAAGGTTACGGATGAGGGAGGAACCATATTCACGCCCGATCCAGAAGGAACCAGGCGTTATCTTACCATCGACAAAAGCCAAGCTGAAGCAATTAAAGACTATTTTATAAAAGTCATAACAACTCCGCCGGCAAACAGGAAATAGTTCATTAATAGATAATTAAACTAACAACCAATATGAAAGGAAAGATCCTGGTGATTGGAAGCACCAACACTGACATGACCGCGTTCTGCGGAAAAATGCCCGCTCCAGGCGAGACTGTTCTTGGGAATGATTTCGTCATGGGCCCTGGAGGCAAAGGAGCCAACCAGGCCGTTGCGGCCAAAAGACTTGGTGGCGATGTGAAGTTCATCTGCAAGGTCGGAGATGACATATTCGGAGAGAACACGAAAAGGCACTTCAAGGATGAGGGACTGGACATCTCCGGTGTAATGATCTCCAAAAAGCCTTCCGGAGTCGCCTTGATAACGGTTGACCAAAGCGCCGAAAACTGCATTGTGGTAGCCTCTGGGGCCAATAATGATTACACAGAGGAGGATATTCGCTCATGCGGAGAGGCCATCTTGGAAAGTGACATCCTGCTGATGCAGCTGGAGATTCCGGTGCCGGCCGTTCTCGAGGCGGCCAAGATCGCCCACGAAGCGGGGAAGACTGTGGTCCTGAATCCTGCTCCGGCGATTGATCTCCCCGAGGAGATATTCCGCTATGTTACCTTGTTTATTCCCAATCAACACGAGTTGGCGAAGTATTCAGGAATGCCTGTGGACGGGGAGGAGTCAGCGGCCAACGCGGCTCGGGAAATGATGTCCAAGGGCGTTGATCGGTTGATTGTCACGATGGGCAGCAAGGGTTCGCTTGTCTGTCAGGAGGATGGGACCGTCTTTGTTCCAGCGAGAAAGGTCAAAGCCGTGGACACCACCGGAGCGGGTGACTGCTATTGCGGGGCTCTTTGCGTGGCTTTGTCGGAAGGAAACTCTTTGTTGGAGGCCGCGGAATTCGCCACCAAGGCCGCCGGGGTAGCGGTCCAGCGGGCCGGAGCGCAAGTGGCGATGCCCTATAGGAATGAGATAGTTGATTAAATTATATTGATGGATAGAAGAGATTTTTTGAAGAATTCGGCCTCCGCGGCCTTGACTGGAGCGGCGATGACCGTTCCGGGAATAGGAGTGATCGCTGGCGAAAGGGTCCAGACGACAGAGGAGAAAACCCCTTCTGACGGGATTGCCCACCGGCTCAAATACAACAAAAACGGCAAGATAAAGATAGTCCAGTTCACGGACACCCATTATGTCTGCGGAGATCCCGATTCTGAGCGCGCCCTTAAGACGGTTATCCAGACTCTTGATGCGGAAATGCCTGATTTTGTGATACATACCGGAGACATTGTCTTTGGCAAGCCCGCAGGTCAGGCAGCAAAGGAGATTCTGCAGCCGCTTGTGGAGAGAAGGATTCCTTTTGCTGTCGCCATGGGCAACCACGACAGTGATTTCGATCTTTCGAGGACCGAGATGTTCAAAGTACTGCGCTCGATCCCCGGCAATGTCAACACCATTGATGACGATGGAATATCCGGCTGTTCCAACGACATTATCACTATTTCCGGAAGCAAGGGAGTCGACAGGGTACTCTACCTTTTCGATTCCGGCAATAGGGCCGAGGTTGGCGGCGTGAACGGTTGGGGATATGTCCACCAGGACCAGGTCGCATGGTACAAGAACCATAGCCGGGCGTTCACGAAGGCCAATGGAGGCAAGCCGGTCCCTTCTGTAGCGTTTTTCCATATTCCTGTCCCTGAATACAATGAGGCTCTAAGGGATTCTTCAAAGGTGCTGATGGGAAACATCGGAGAAGAGCCTTGTTCCCCTTCGGTCAATTCCGGCCTTTATCTCGCCATGAGGGAAATGGGGGATGTCCAGGCGATCGTCACCGGCCATGACCATAACGACGATTTCGTCATGAAATGGCGTGACTTTTTCTTCATCTACGGCCGTTTCAGCGGCTGTGACACAGTCTACAATGACCTGAAGCCCAATGGGGCGAGGGTTTTCGAATTCAAGGAAGGGGACGACGGTTTCCGCACATGGGTGCGCCTGTACGGCGGCAAGGTCGAGCAGGACCTTTACCTCTATCCCGGAATGAAAAATCTTACTTCACCAAGAGAGTAAATCTTTATGAATATGAGAACTAATTTACTATCAATTCTTTCCGCTTGCGTGCTGGCTATCGTTGCCTGCTCCTGCGGCGAAAAAACGGCGAAAACCTCAAGTATTCCTTCAGAGGTCACCATCACCAAAGAAAAGCTCATGGACAAGATCAAGGGCGGCTGGGCCGGCCAGATGATCGGTTGCACCTACGGCGGTCCGACAGAGTTCGTTTACAGCGCCATTATCAACGACAACATTCCCATTGAGTGGCCCGAGCATAGGATCAAGTGGTACTATGACAAT